>OGCQ01004290.1_pt1 | contig 11776 bp, 7 predicted proteins | sample 1570161 | NCBI WGS metagenome assembly OGCQ01 (sample SAMEA4384402, study PRJEB24528) | human gut metagenome
TCGCCCTTTCGGCAGAGCCGGAGGCCGTGCGTTATCTGCTCGTGCTGGCGCGCATACTGATGGTCGAGGATCCCGCGGAACTGTTCCTGCTGCGGCGCATTGTCCGCCTGCTGGAGGGATTTCCATTTTCCCACCTGCAGGAACTCAGAAGTCGGATTGAAGGCTTCTACGACACCGTTACGCACCAATTGGAGGCCTTCCGATGGCTGGAGGCCGCCGGGATTCCGTGGCCCGAGTCATACGAATGGGAGGTCATCGCGCAGTTCTCCTTCGACGGCGAGCCCTATGCCGACCCGGCGGCTCCGAAGGAAGAGCGGCGCAGGCGTGTGGTGCTGACACTCCGGCTGAACAGTCCCCGCAGCCTCTACGGCAGTTGCCGCCAGCACAACAGCTACGAGATCTCGCTCCGCAACGAAGACAACACGACACGCGGCATGTGGAACGAAGGCCACGGCGATCTCTTCATCGAAGATCGTCCCGTGATGCAGCACCGGATGTTCACACCACTACAGCTTCCGGAACTGTTCGACGCACTGGAAGGGTTTGGCATCCGGCTGGTGCGCAAGCCCGTGATGGTCTACACGAGCCAGGGAATTCGGAATGCCCACGTGAAGGTATTTCAGATGCTGGAGGATCAGCTCGGGCACAAGCCTTCGGCGTTCGGACAGGCCGCAGAGGAGGCGCTGGGCCAGCCGGAGGCAGCAGACGATGCGGACGGCATGTCGGCAGGAAAAGCAGGGAAAGGCCAATTCCCGGAGGTCGAGCGGGCCGTAGAGGAGGCGCTGGACCTGCTCAAATACGACGGGGATGTAAACGACTCGCTGGCTGAGATGCGGAAAAAGTGGGGCGAAGAGATTTCAGTGCTGCACGACGCCCGATTCGACGAGATCGGGGTGCAATATGCCTGCCGCTCGCACGAAGAGGGACTTGCGGCTGTCGGACAGGAGCTGACCTGCCACGGATACCGGCTCTACGACCTCGACGGCGACGAGATCTACCTCCTTACGTTACTTCCCGAGGTGGAAGCCGCAAATCTCGAAATGGTCTGCCGGAAGGCGGGGCAATATTGCCGGCTGTTGAAGCAGCCGGGGCGCGCTCCGGGCACTCCGGCCCGAACGCTCGTCCCCGAACGCACGATGCCCTGCGAAGAGGTGCCATGGCCCGATGATGCCGACTACATGCTCGACGCGTTGGCCGGCGACTTCTGCAGCGGGAGGTGGAAAAGCCGCGATGCGGAGGAGTGGCAGGGAAATTTCGTCGCCGACCTCCGCCAGCGGCCGCTGCAACCGGTCAAGGTGCGCTGGAACCGGTTTTGCTGCCTGACCTACTCCCCGGAGATGGATTTCTATGCGGCGTTCTACTACATTCCGCCCATGCAGTGCTGGATGCTTCTCGGGGGCAAGAATCCCCTGGGAGCGAACAGCTGGAAGCGGCTGTGCGACCTGCCGAAACTTGAGTCGCCCTTTCTTTTCCTCGACCAGCGTCCCCGATGGTTCGGCCGCTCACTCTGCTTCGGCGACCGGCAGAGTGCCACGATCCTCACGATGAATCCGCAGGGAGTGGAGCGCGTCCAGCATTTTCCCCTGCCCAAGGCACAGCACCCTTGCAAGTTCGCTTGCGACGGACTCGGTCGTGTTCTCCTTGCTCACGGCGAAGAGACCTATCGTTTCGAAAACGGCTCGCTCTCACCGCTGGGCTTCCACATATTGAGCGGCGACGGGTTCAACGGCTCCATCCCTGTCCCCGGAACCGGCCGACTGGTGATGTGCGGCTTCTCGGACCGGGAACTGGTCGCCCGGTTACTGGAGCTTGATGTTGACACGCGCCGCTGCCGGACTACCCGCATGCAGAACGTAGATCCCTGGTCAGGCCTCTTTCCGTTTGGTGACGATTGGGTATTGGTCAAAGGCGCATGCGACTCGATGCGGCTGGATTTCGCCCGGCTCTGGAATCGCACGACGGGCGAAGTGTTACGCATCCGTCCCGGGATGTTCGGCAGCGAAAAACTCGAACACATCGGAAGGCTGAGCGATGGCCGTGTGGTGTTGACCACACTTCGCTCCCATGTGGGACAAGTCGTGCACTTTCCCGCAGATTTCTGGAATTTTCTCCGCACGGCTAGCTGTCCGCAAATGCTGGAACCGATGCAAGCCTGCGAAGCGCTCTATCCGGATATTCCGCTGACACTGCCCGAATAGAAGCGATCATTTTAGCCATCGGACTGTCTCCTTAACTAATACGATCATAGTACCAGTTTGAAAAATAGCCAGCAATGGTTAATATAATTTCCAGGCAGTTAAAATATCGCTTGCAACAGTCAGTTTTTGACTGAATAAATAATATTGGACCGACAAACCACACCATCTGAGGCTATAAAACACCAGCGCGACAAACAAATTTTCATTGGTTATCGCGCTGATATTTAATTGTTTTATCTATTCGAAGATCGTCAATGCTTATTATTAAGGGGTATATAGATTTATATGCATTGATTACCAATAAATTATGTACAAACAAACTTCACCGCCTATGAAGGACTGAAACGATGGGAGGAATTAGTGGACAAACAAACTCAGACATAGGATTGAGAATCGCACGTCTTTATTATTCTTTCGTTATACTTCATAATTGCAAGATATTTACTACATTTGTATATTACTAGTTAGTGGAGTGCTGTGCAGTAATCGGCCCTCATTACAAGACTGCAACTGTTAGTAGTTTTGCCGTCTAAACTATTGTCCGATGCCGTAGCTTGGTGTGATGTATTCACCATAGGAAGTAATGGTGTATATGGATAGAATATTTATATTAGAAAATATATATTAATAATGTTGAGGATACTATTATTATCTGACATTCATTTCATTCATTGCGAGGACGATGAGAATGAATACCGCTCATTAGAAACGGCATTCATAGAAGCGATGGATGACATCCGAGATGATGGTGGAGTCAATCAGATATTGATATGCGGTGACGTTGCCAATAGAGGTAAGGCTGAAGAATATGAAAAAGCGGAGGCGTTCATTAAAGATATTTTTGAACATCTGGATTGCGACGAAAGACAAACTCAGCTTTACGTCGTACCTGGCAATCACGATATTGATCGCGATGTGAATAAAGCATCACGTCGGTCGTTTCGCTCTACACTACTTGACCCTGCGAAAGGCGATGATTTTATTTATAATGCCAAGCACAAAGAACTTGATGCTCTTCGTATATTGTATTCGCCATTGGAGGCTTATAATAAGTTTGCAAACATGCATTCTTCCGCAGACGCTATTGCTGTAGGCATTCTTGAAGGAGTTCCTAATTTCAACGACAAAGGGTTTCGCAAGGAAGTTAAGTTGGGAACTCTTGATAACTATGTCATCAAACTCCACTGCCTCAATTCTACATTAGCTTGCGACGAGGATGAGGTAAATAATCCAGATGCTATAGCACCCAATGAACATAAGCTTTTTTTGACAAAGTACGCATATAACCCTGACACCCCAATTACTACAGTCAATATTTCTATGATGCATCATCCACTGGCATGGTTTGAGAATAATAAAGCCATGCAGGAAGAATTTGACCGTAAGTTTAAGGTGCAGATATATGGACATGTTCATACTCAGTCAATCCAGCAAGACAGGGAAGAGAAGTCTGCCATTAGATTGCAGTGTGGATCACTACATCCCGGTAATTATGGTGACCCTGAACGTTATCCACCAGTCTATAACATATTAGAGCTCAATGTGACAAGAGAAATACTGCGCTTGAGCGTGATATGTTATAGCTGGAATGGTGAGCAGTTTATGAAAGACGACCGTTTTTGTTATACTAGAAAGATAATCCTGCCTAAGAAGAACAAGCGTTCGACCCATCAACGAAGGGAAGTGAGTCAAACAAAGTCAAAGGAAATGAATGCAAAGGAAATGTACGAAATAAGATACCGTTTTTTCAGTTCTCGTCATATCAAGGAAATCATTCTTGCTATGAACTTGAAGGCATACGACGAGAATAAACCAGAACATGCCAATGCCATTTCTTTCTTCCGAAGCATTTCTGCAAAAGCGGATGAAGTGGTAAGACTTCAAGAACAATTGAACTCTTATTTAGATTAGTTTATGAACAATAACCTTAAAGACATACTCACCGAAGTACTAGTATTCCCATACGATGAGGCAACTGTTGACAGTCTCTCAGAGGCCTGTAAAACATACGCCGAGGAAATATCCTTGGCACAATATGAAGCATGTGTTCTCCATCTTTGTCTTGATATCCCAGACATCTCATTTATACAAGCTATCAACAAAATAACAGAACACACCTATCCAGTTCAGGTGTATCGTGCTCTAGCTGGTTATGTGGTGGGGCTGGCTCTTTCAACAGATCAAACTGGTGTGGACGAGTTACTCTATCCGTTGGCATTATGCAATGTACTGAAATGTCACCAACCTGGTGCTGCTGGTATTATCAACAAGTGCATTGACCCATCTTGTTTTGATGCCATTGAAGACTATTGGTGCAAAAATGCTGAAATACCTGCTATTGAACCTTCGGATTTACTTGTGGTTCTTAACAACACTTCATGGGCAGATTCATCGCTTAAAATAGAAGAACAGTTTGAAAACATAAAATCATTGGCAAAGTACTATTGTCGTTCAGCGTTCGAGAAAGACTATGCCGCTAAGACTCTCCCGGCCAATCAAGATGCATATACATTCATGAATAATGTGGCTGAGGATTTAATATCACGCGACTGGCTATATGTTGTTGAAGAACCAGTGAAAGTATTTAAAAATCTCAATGTAAGCAGAGGCACCGCTACTTTGTCTACCATAAAGAGCCAATTGAGAATGACGAACGTCAATACAAATTCCAACATTGAGAAAACTTCCGTATTCCGCCGTTACATCTATTCTAACGATTACGAGGAGATAGGTCAAAAACGTATCAGTCCTTTACATTTTGGTATAGCGATATTTTACGAGCTGCTTTTCGAATATTTAAAATTCCAAAATTATGAATGAGCTAGTTAATATAAAACTTAATACAGAAAATACGACTCCTCTGCCAACTCAGCAACCTGAAGAATTGGCATTTGTTGAGTCCACATATCGTTATGATGCTCTACGGAATGCGGATGTCAATGGGCTTTCATTCGATCGCCGCCCGATGCTTGTGACATTGTTTGGTATTAGCGAGTGCGGCAAGACTACTTTTGTAGGTAGCCTGTTCGCTATCCTTTGTCGTCATCCGCAACTATTGAAATCCACTTTTATTGACTCTGATACGCTGACAGGATTTCAGCGCCGTGTGCATACTCGATACTTGTCAGAGAAAGGTCTCTCCGAACAGCCTCGTACCCAGCGCAGGGCGGGTAGCATATTGAATGTGGTATTAGGAGACGAACATGGCGAAAATCAGCGGATGGTAGTATTCTCAGATCTTTCTGGTGAAATTTATAACGATGCGGCTTCTAAAGATGATGTAGTCCTTCAACAGACAGCCGTCAAATACGCTGACAAATTGGTGATATTTGTTGATACAGAAAAGTTGTTACCTACAAAGAATAATGCATATAAGGCTTTATTCCAGTCATTACTCTCCCGCTTCAAAGAAAAAGACATGTTTACGAGTAAAACAGAATATTTTTTGGTGTTCAATAAGGCGGATTTGGTAAAAGATAAAATCGATAAAGCAAGAGCTGAAATAAAAGATAGTGACGAATTGGAAAGAAAATGTAAAGAAATAATGACCCACTGGGAACAACGTAAGCAGTCTGTATTAGACATCGTAAATCCACTTGTAGTTGTACCGTCAGATAATATCTACGAAATTTGCTCAAAAGAAATAGGGTATGACAATGAAAATCCTAACTTGATAGCGCTCTTCAATCGTCTTATTACAGAGAAAACGCCTACACCATTACCGTCAGAATACAATTGGATTCAAAAATTAGTCAAAAGCAAGTGATATGGAAAACAATATGAAATGTCTAGCCATAGGATTGCAAGATACAGGAAAGACTTCCTATATTACCGCTTTTTGGGCTATAGAAAAAGACGGGAACACAAAACATAAGTTGACTTTCGACAAGTACCCCTCAGACACAAGTTATCTGGATTCAATGGCTACATTGTGGCTGGACCAAGCGGCTGTACAACGCAGCCAAATCAATATTACCGACCTAACTTTCGACTTGACTCATATGGAGTCTGGGCGTAAGTTTCAAATTAGTATTCCCGACTTCAAGGGGGAAAGGTTTAAACTTATTCTCCAAAATGAGACAGTTGAAGAAGTAGATAATTGGCTGAGACAATCCGATTGCCTCCTCTTTTTTCTCTCTCCAAATCCAGAAAAGAAGTTTAACGAGGAATATTATGGCGTAATTCCTCAAGAAAAAAAAGAAGTGCCGATTTTGCCTGAGTTCACTATTGATGCTATCGATGAGTGGATTCAGAATGTTGAACTATTGAAGTATATCAGTGAAACTCGCGGGAACTTAAAAATTGCTTTCTGTGTCTCGAAATGGGATACGATGATGAGCAAACAGATTGATGTGGAAGACTGGATCAGACAGGAACACCTATTTTTTTACACTTTCGTCAAATACCACTTTGACAATGTTAAGTATTTTGGCGTAAGTGCTCAAGGACTCGACTATGAGAATCGAGGAGAAATGTCCGAAGAAAAAGTCAGTGAACTGACCGATCAGAAAATGCGCGCCTTTGTTTCTTCCGGGAAGGATCGAGACTATGATATCACTCTGCCATTATCATGGTTGCTTGAAAAATAAAGATATGATAGAACTACATCAAATGCTCCACGGATATAAACTTGGGCACAATTATGTCCAGGGAAGCATCCTTTTGCCTTCAAGCCATGATATGGACAAGATTGCTACGCTTAGTGACTGGTCGGAGTTCGTGGATAAGGGTGAAGACCGAGACTATATAACAGCCTATCCTTTGTTAGAAAGTCCGTACTATGTGATTGCTAAGAGCTGGTATGCCGACGAAATGCGCCGCCCGGGGTGCGTATGGACACACAGCCTGCTTATCAAACGCAATGATTTGGGGAAAATAATTGATTATCGTCAATTGCTGACGCTTTTTAAACGACCTGCCGTTGATAAGGAAGATTTCTTAGATTATAGCAAATCCATTGCATTAAACGAAAAGTCCATCTATCTAGAGAGCAAAGGTTATCCATGTTTAACCGAAGCTAAGGTGTCGGAGTTATATGCTACCATGTTGTCACCACAGCCAGTTTGCATATTAAAGGAAATAGACAATACTGAACTCCAGGAATTGTTGTTGAATCTGTATAACTATCTACCATCTGGTCTGTTGTGGCAACAGTCTCTCTGTAGCGGGACAGCATTACCACGTTCCTACGAAGGTCAGTTATTGTCGCTTCAATTTGTTACGCACGATGGAGGGAATGTCATTTATTTAAATAATAAGATTCCAGACCATGGTTCACAACTGGTAGCTGTCAGTCTATTGAATGGACAAAGACAATTGCCTGAACTTATCCGATATTTTGAAGTTGAATTATGCGATGACGAACGGCGATTGCGAGGATTTTTGGAAGTGGTAGTACTTGTCAACCGAACATGTAAAAATGAGGACGAAAAGCAACAAGTGCTACTGTCTATCATAAGTCAACTCAGTGAAACTTTTCCTCAACCAACCGATGGCGATAACATTAAGCGGTCTGTGCTACAACCGTCGCTTTCAAAAGACTTGGGTGGTGAAGAAAACTTCTTATATACAATTTCTACCATAAATGTGTCCTCCTTTACAGCGGAACAGATTGGTTATATACAGCGCTTGCATGATCTGTCTTCTGAACAATTCTTAAGACTTTTAAAACAACTTTATTCTTCAGAGAACTTGAACGAGTGGGGAAAGCAGACAGTAAAGAGCATTGATCATTTCGTAAGCTATGCTGAAATTGCCAGGTTGAGACAAAGCGACAAAGTATTATTTCAAACTATTATTAGCAGTAATACAGAATTGCTTAATCAGATAGTTTGGACTGAATTTTCCAAAGAAGAATTGGAATCAACTCTTTCTATCTTTTCGGATAGTGAAGTAGTGAAGGCTTTCAAGCATTGGAGGGACTTATTCAAAGCAATGCTCGAATTAAATGCTCCAATAGCGAGAAAACTTGCAAAGATGATTTTGTCGCACGATGAAGAATGTGTAGGTGAATATTTGACCTATATTAACCAGAAAGGACATCTTTCCCAGTTACCAGTATCTGAGGAACTCGAATTCTATCCCGGGGCTATATTAACTTGGTTGTCTGGAGTGTCGTATGTTACCCACGAAGTTGCATATGTGTTGATGAACTCAATTGATGCGGATAGTCCTTTGGTTAAGAGCAAAGGGAGCAAAATATGGATGCCATATGCTAATGTGCTTAATGAAAAAGACTCAATACAGCATTACGTGTTTCTCTATATACTCTCGTTTAATTGGCAAGATAAAGAAGCCTTTTTATATTTACGCAAGTCATTTTATCCTATACATACTCTTTTAGCACAAGATAAGTTTGACTATGACCTATGGTACAAGATAGAGCCTTATACAGAACACATGTTTTTAACATTTTGGGATAAGTGCAAGAAAATGAGAAAGATGGTAATCAAGCGACTGAAGAATGCTGGTTATCCCCAAACTGCGGTGGTCAACTACACCCCTGATGTTCTGACGAATAAATGGCTTATTGATGAATGGTAGTAAGAACTAACATAAGTTCGGGTAGTGTTCCCAAAAAGTGTGTTTGGAAGAGAGTATTCAGATATACCAAAAGTGATATGGAAATTTTCAGCGCGACACGCCGCGGCGTGTCGCGCTGAAAACAAGAATTGTTATATTTGCATATCTGAAGGCGCCTGCACAGACACACTTTATGAAACACTACCCGGATCTCGCCCCTGCCCAAGGCCCTCTCCGTGGGCTTGTTGAAGATCCCAAGCACTTCACGCCGCTTGTCTTCACGCACGGCGAGCACCACGTAAAAAGCTTCGGTCTCCACGCTCCGCTTGCGGTGGATCTTCATGTGTACGCAATCGATGAAGACGATCGGGTAATACGTCTCCAAAGAGCGCGTGAGCCATTGCGAGACATCTTCTCGGAGGTAGTCCAGCATTCGCGAAATGCTCGCCTTGCTGTAGTGCTCGCCATAGATATCCTGGAATACCTCGCCGACCTGTTCCTGCGTAAGACCTTTCGTGTAAAGCGTTCCCGCAAGGCGTTCGCATTCATCTTCCTGATGGCGAAGGATCGCCAGGATCCGGGGATGAAAGTTCCCGTAGCGATCACGGGGTATCCGAAACGTCAGCGTACGGCCATGACCGTAACTATGCCCCTGGCGGAAACCGTTGCATTTATTCCCTGATGCGGAGTTTTCCCGGAGATATTCCCGGCGCTCCGAAAGCATCATACTCTCCAATAAGATCTCCAACAGATCCTGAAGGCCATTTTCTCGCTCCGAATGTTTGCATATTAACTCGGAAAGTTGCTCCTTTGTCAACACTATAAGTCTACTCCTTTTTTAGTTTGTTGGTTTGCTTTTACAAATCTAAAAAATCTGCAGACTTTTTTATTTATCCTTCTCCAGACACACTTTTTGGAACAGTATCTTATCAAATACAAATAGTAACTTGCGATGTTTCAAAAAAGTCCAGGCGCGATTGATGCCTTTCTTTATCTGCGCATTGACTTTTTGGATGGGGTGTTGACTATTCGGATAGCACATAGTAAGCATCTTCTCCGATACGTTTCTTCCTCCTCATCTGGTCTGCGGCCATCCCAGCGAAGGTTTGAGTCGGCGTTGCCACCACCTCCGCCGGATGAAACAGCGACAGGTTGTCCGCCAATCAAAGCATCAGCGATAGAAAAGATTCGTTCCCGCACAGAAGGCTCAGCCAGTTGGTCAAGAAACGTCTGCATCTGTTCTGTCTGATTATTGTTGAGATCCGTCAGTCGTGCATACTCATGTTGCAGCCATTTAAGCTCCCGATAGTCCAGCAACGCATTACTCTGCACCGCCTGTATTTGCTGTTCGGCATCTTTCCGATACAATTCTTCAATCTGACGGACAATCTTTACGAATCGGCTGGCGATAGACCTGTTCTGTTCCTCAATCCATTTGTCAACACCGAATATCGGAGGTTTACCAGTGATTCGTGGCGGCTCAAAATCTATCTTATGATTGCGGAAAGGTTGCGCCACTCTACCGACACGGTCTATATTCTTTGTCATCTGCTCCAGTTCCTGCTCCTTTTCTTGAAGCTTACCTGCCTTGTCTTCAAGCTTTGACTGGTATTCGGAAATCTGTTTTTGTATCCTGGTCTTTTGAATTTCATATTCCTGAAGAGCGATTTTGCCGGAAGCCAGAGACATTTCAATTTCTTCAAGTTGGGATTGAGACCTGAATATCTGTGCTTCCAATCTCCGTGTCATAGTCTGCAGCCCCTTGACTGCTTTCTCCGCCTGTTTCGCATCTTTGGACAGTTTCCGGATATAATCGCGTTTACTAAGATGGTTAACGTTCCGGCCTTCAATACTGTCACCACGTTCCAACCCGTACTTGCTCCCTACCTCTTTATATAGTGAGGTGTGCATTTCCCGAAGAATATGGCCATACCCATAACGGCTCTTCCCGAACTTAGCCGACCACATGACGCATTCACGTCCGCTTTTGGCTCGTTGTCCGACAGGAACAATCAAGGCATGGATATGCGGGCTGTTCTCATCAAGGTGAACCTGGAAGCCGATTATGTTTTCCTGTCCGTACCGTTTGGCGCACCACTCATAGACATCTTTTGCCCATTGTTCGATTTCCGGACATCGTTGGAGATGGCTGTTGTCTGCACCCTTGTCCAGATTTACGGTTTGGGGCCCAAATGCCATCTCAAGTGTACGGTCATGATTGCCTCCGAAGATAAATTTCGCACAACAGTTAGGTTGAATTTTGCTGTCCGGCTTGAAAGGCTTCCAGCCCAGTTCAGTCAACCGTTCCTGCAAACGGACTTCAAGCGATTTCTCTTGATATCCCAACGGATGAACTTTCCCATCGGGCCCAATCTCGAAATTCAGCTTCATTCGGGTCTTGTCATAGTGATTGGTCGGATCCTGATTCTTTCTGTCAATCTTGTCGTCATTCCAATGCCTTTCGTTTTCATTCGCCTCTGCTGTGCCGAATGACTTCCCGGCTTCAACATGCATGGCCTGTTTAATATCTGTATTCATATATGGTATTCTTTTGATAAATGATTAATATTTGAGCTTGCTCTTATGCCAGTCCGCTCTGCGGGACAATGATCGGATTTTATTGCCGGCAGGCAAAAAGTCCTTATTGTGTTAAGGACTTTCTATAAATCCTCGGAACAAGTTCCTTTACTATTCAATAAGTTCCAGATCCAGTTCATCAATGAGCAACTGCAATGCTGGATTACGTTGTATCATCTGATGGAGTATCTGCCTCTTTGATGGTGAATACAGGAAGAAGTCTGCAATGTCCAATCCTTGGCTGAGTTGCTCTTCATCGGATGTACATTCCAAAACATTGGACACAACAACCCGTTTACATATTCCAGACAACAAAGCAGACTTTTCTTTCCATTGTTCGGTCGCTCCTAAATCAGGGATGAGAGTAACCTTCCTGCCTCTGAGAACCTGCATGGCTTCACTATTGAAACAACCGTTCTTTCCTCCTGTTGCCAGCCATATATAATCGGGGATAAAATGGCTCATTACAACAGCGGTCT
>OGCQ01004297.1_pt1 | contig 11755 bp, 14 predicted proteins | sample 1570161 | NCBI WGS metagenome assembly OGCQ01 (sample SAMEA4384402, study PRJEB24528) | human gut metagenome
ATTCGTCAAGTTCTATATATTGGTCGGCCTGCTCATTGATGTATTTGTATATTTCATAATCAACATCGTACATTATAAATTGCCCTCAAATTTCTTCTTGATTTTTTCCTTGTCTTTGCTGTTCAGAATTTTCATATCATCAAGATGCAGCAGGATCAATTCTCTCCATAGCTCGTCATCCGATTCCTTTGCTAGTTCAAGTGTCAGCTTCATCATGCGAAATTCTTCATTTTCATTGGTATTCTCCACCCGCTTTATTATACGCTTCGGAACAAGCTTGTACATTTTCTATTCCCTTGCCTTTTTTCTTCATTATACATCATTTTTCCATTCATTTCAAGCAAAAAATCATTCTGTTTCCTGTTCCATTATTTTTACATTTTTCCAAGGATAAGACGGTGAAGACAAGTTGTGAACAATACAGCATAACCTAAAACACAACCCATGTAATTATCTACATTACATGGGTTTATGCTTTTTATTTATTTCATTATATTATAAATGAATCAACTTACTATTTTTTAGGAACAAGCAATTCATCAAGATGAGCCGAATTATCGACAACGTCACTAACAGCTTCATCAGCACAACCATGTTTTTTCAGCCATATCTCTTCATCAAGTTTAAGTCGCTGAAGTAAGTAGTCACTTTTAACAGAAAAATCTTCAAAAATTTCAGACCATGTCTTAACATATATTTTATGATTCGTAGTACAAAAAACTAATCCACTTTCTCCATGATGCTTGTTGGTTTCCAATTCTCCTTGAATATAGTTATCGCTTGTAAAATGATTTCCAACCAGATAGTATACCCATTTTGAATCAGGAGAATTAAATCTATCATCTGATTGAATTACACGCATATACCTTTTAACTTGTGATAATTGTTTTTCTCCAATTGGAACCGAAGGGCGCTTCAATTCGACGACTACATTCTCAAAATATCCAGATGTTTTATTTTGCTTATTCATGAAAATGTCCATTTCTTTATTGGCATCTTCATGCTCAACTGATACAAATTCAGAAAATCCAGTTTTATCATATAGTAATCTACGAAGTGCTTCATTAAAATCAGGTTCAGCAGACGTTAATAAATGGTACTGTTCTCCAAATAGCCAATAATGTTTCTCCACTATAGCTTGTACATGTTTTACTTCATACGCTTTGAATTCTTTAGTGAAAACAATTTCTTTCAATGCTTGAACCACAGCTATTCTGTCTTCAATTAACTTTATTGTTGACACAATATTTGAAAGAGTTGTTTTTTCAAGTAAACCTGCCAAATTATTGCGTTCAACTTCATCAAGTTCTATTACTTCTTCAATTACTTTGAACAAACTTTCCTTATCTTCGCTATTCATAATAGTATTTAAAAGTCTCAAAAATATCTTTTTCTGAGAAATATTGAGACTTGTAAATATTTTTGGTTCTGCCTGATAGAGTGATGATACAATATTATCAAGTTGTTCCTTTCGGTAATTATCTAAAAAATCAAATTTATTAAAGCAGGGATAAGCATGTTCGTCAATTAATCTTTCAATATATGCTTTTGATGCTATTTCCAAATATTCACGTCTTTTTTGTATCAAAAAAGAATTAATGTGTCCTATCAGTGCTTTATATTCTGAGTCTCCCTTTCCCACCATAAATGCCATTTGACCATTATCACATGATTGAAAATTAAAGTTATCAAAATAATCACTCTTAATAATAACACTGTGCCAAAACTCATCAGATTTTTTATTAAGTGTTGTATTTTCCTTATAAACTTCCTCACCATTGGAATTTATAAAATAATATTTTGCAAAAATATAATACAGGATATAAGTGTGAAAAATAAAAGTTTTCATTACTATTTGTGCCGCCAGCCGAAGGCGGCGGAATGGAGATTATTATGAGCAGGATTATTATACACCATCTGATGATGGGTTTAAGGTATATGATATGCCTTTTGGAAAGGTTGGAATTGTAATATGCTACGACAGACATCTGCCTGAAAGCATTAGAACATGCACGATTATGGGAGCTAATCTTATTATAGTTCCAACGGCAAATACTAAAACAGAACCTTTAGAAATGTTTGAATGGAAAATGAGGGTTCAGGCAATGCAGAATCAGGTATTCATAGCTATGTGTAACAGAGTTGGAAAAGAAGATAATATGGATTTTGCGGGGGAATCATTGGTAATAAATCCAAAAGGAGATGTCATTGTAAAAGCAGATGCCAAAGAGCAACTGCTAATGTGCGATGTAAATTTAGATGAATCCTGTAAACTATAAAAAGAAGTGCCTTATCTTTCAACCAGGCGAAAAGAATGGTATAAATAATAATGAAAATGCCTTATTATTAGTGGAAAAAAGCTAATAGTAAAGGCATTTTTATTTGCAAATAATAATCAACATATTGCAATATAAATATAAATTCTAAACTTTTTAAATTTAATTTAACTTTATAATTTTTATAATTTAATTTTAAATAATTGCACTAAAATACTATTCTAAATCGTGTTAGTTAATGAAAGGAGTTAAGATGCTAAACATTCAAAAAGAACAACAATACAACAAAATAGTAGAAAAATATTCTGACATGATATTTAGAATCGCATATCAATATTTGTTTAATAATTATGATGCAGAAGATATTGTGCAAGAGGTTTTCGTAAAGCTATTGACAAAGAAAGTTATTTTCAAAGATGAAGAGCATGTTAAATCCTGGCTGATCAGAGTAACTATTAACCAATGTCTGGACTATAAGAAAACTTTGGCAAAGAGAAGTGTAGTACCAATTGAAAATATGGAAATTCCTTTTGAACAAAAGGAAGAAGGAATTCTTGAGGAACTTCAATTGTTAAAGGAGGATGAGCGAAACATACTTTATTTGTATTATTATGAAGGATACAAAATAAAGGAAATTGCAAAAATCCTAAAACAAAAACAAAACACGATTAATTCAAAACTTACAAGAGCTCGAAAAAAATTGAAAGAGATAATGGAGGTTAAAAATGAATAGCGATTATAAAAGTGCACTGGACAAAATTCATCTTGAACAGGAAAAAAAGGAAGAGATGAAGCAGTTATTCAGAAAAAATAATATGAGAAGAAAAATTAATTTTATTAAACCGGCAGTTGCTGTTGCAGCATGTATGGCACTTGTTGTTGGTATTAGCCAGCTTGGAAATAATCAGGCTACAACAAATAGCCAGTCTGGTTTTTCTATTAGGGTAAACGCACAAACATTGACAAAATGTGATTCATCAATAGATGACACAAATGGATTTGCCGGAGCAATGTGTAGCAGCGAAGAAAATAGTCAGGTTAGTTATAGCATAGAATTTCCGGTAACATGTAAGGGTAAGAACATTGACAATATTACTTATGACATAAAAGATGCGGTTTTTCAAATAACAAATCCTGAAGGAAAGAGTATTGTAAAGGAAGGAAAGAAAACATCAAAACTTCTTAATGTGCCTGGTTCAATAGCAGGTTGTGATGATAAAAATACAAAGGAAGAAGATTACACTAAATCTCAGTACACATCGCTTACGGTTGATTATGATAAACAGAAAGATGCACAAACATACATTGGAATAGCTTACGATTCTAAATATCTATCAAAGGAACAAAAGGCTATAATAGCAAAACTAGATGCTTTTAATGGAACTTTGGAAGATAAAAAAGCAGTATATGAACAGTTATACAAGAATGTGGAGATTAGCTGTACAGTAACTTATAAAGACAAAACTAAAGAAACAAAGAAAATAAAGGTAACACCTAAAATCGGAAAAGTTTCAGACTTGAATCCGGATGGATTAAATTCGGGTGAAAAAAATCCAAAGGCGGATTGTAAGATAGTTTATACAGTTTATAGTATAAAATAGGGTAGATGTTAAGATAGAGTATGAGATTTAGAAGGTTATAAATAAGAGGCGACTACATTGATGAATGTTATCAGTTAGGTAGTCGCCTTGTTATTTTTAACAACAAAGTTTCTTGAAACATTTAAGTTAGTTCAAAATAGAAAATCCCATAACTACAATTCCGAGAATTACAAGAATAATACCGGTTGCCCGATTCAAAGTTTTAGGTGTTGCTTTATTTGCAAAAACAGCAGCAATTCTAGCCCATAATAAAGTAAAAAATATACATAAAATCCATACAGTTAAATCAGGAACACCGCCGATTGCAAAGTGAGAAGCAGCTCCGGTGAAAGCAGTAAATGCCATAATAAATACACTTGTTCCGACTGCAGTTTTTAATTCATATCCAAGGACTGATGTTAATATAAGTAACATCATCATGCCACCGCCGGCTCCGACAAATCCACAAATAAAGCCAATTAATATTCCACATATAACTGATTGAATGGCACGCTTTTTAGCAGATACATTTGCCATGGCTTCTTTAGTTGTCATAACAGGTCTTACAATAAATTTTATACCTAGAATAAATGTCATAAATACTGAAAAGTTTCCCATTGTAGTTGAAGGAACAAGACTTGAAATATAACTTCCTACAACAGTAAATGCTAAAACACTAACCATCATGATAAGACCATTTTTTATATCTAAATTTTTATTTTTCCCATATGTGTAAGCTGAAATGGCACTGGCTAATACATCCGAAGATAGAGCAATACCTACCGCCATATAAGGGTCCATTCCAAGAAAAGTGATTAACATAGGACTGATAACTGCGGCGGCACTCATTCCGGCAAACCCGGTACCAAGTCCTGCTCCCATTCCCGCAAAAAAAGTAATAAGGATAGTAAATAACAGATTCATAATTAAATGTCCTCCTCTAAAATAGTATTTAGATTTAAATCTATTTGTTTAAGTCCTTCAAAAAGCAGAATAGGCTAATGAAATTTTATGTGCACATTCAATACCTGCTTTCATAATTTATCTCCTTTAATACAAAAATGAATATTTTAAATTTGAAGTATTATAGCATATATAATCAATAATGTAAAAAATAGCATAGAGAACAAATTTATTATAAATATGTGATACAATATTATGATGAAACTTGTTAGAAATTAATGTAGAGGAATCAAAATGGGCAAACAGGAAATTTATAGTTATTTAAATGAAAAAAATATATGGCATGAAATTACAGAACATAAAGCAGTTTATAACATGGCGGATTTAGCGGATGTTGAGATACCCTATCCGGATGGTGATGCGAAAAACATATTTATACGAGATGACAAAAAGAAGAATTTTTATCTCATAACAGTAAAAGGTGATAAACGTGTAGATTTAAAAACATTTAGAACTGTATATGAAACACGTCCGTTAAGTTTTGTATCAGAAAATGATATGGTTAAGATGATAGGATTTAATCCGGGGTCAGTTACGCCTTTGGGAATTTTAAACGATGAAGAGAGAAAAATAAAAGTCTATATTGATAAATGTCTGCTTGACGGGCAGGGAATAATTGGTGTTCATCCAAATGATAATACAGCAACAGTGTGGCTTAAAACAAATGACTTAATAGAGATAATAAAGGAACACGGAAATGAAGTGTATTTAATGGAAAATATGTAGAAGTGTGGAAAATGTTACGAAACCCCTATTGTAGAGTGAGAATTATGTTACAAATCCGAAACGAAAATTGTGGAATTATGTTACAAAATGAGTTGATATAATATGGAAAAATGTTACGGAGAATGATAAAATTTTAAATTAATTTACAAGGTTGATATAAGTAATCTATAAAAACGAGAGGAACTATGAAATGAAAATAAAAAAAGTTGCAGTCCTTGGAGCAGGAGCAGTTGGCTCATATGTGATATGGGGACTTTCAAATAATAAAGACATAGAATTAGGTGTGATTGCTACAGGTGAAAGAAGAGAAAGATTAAAAAGAAAAGGGTGCATAATAAATGGTGTAAAATATACACCAAAAGTCTGGACACCAAAAGAGGCAAAAGGTGCTGACCTTTTAGTTGTAGCCCTAAAATATGGTAATTTGCCTGGAGCATTAGAAGATATAAATACTGTTGTTGAAGAAAATACAATAGTGATGAGCCTTATGAATGGAGTTGACAGTGAAGAAATAATTGCACAAAAAATAAATAAATCAAATATTTTATATTCATTTATAAAGGTCGCTTCTCACAAAGAAGAAGATGAATTTCATTTTGACCCTGAAACGACTATAGGAATTATTTTGGGAGAATTAGAAGCACCATATGAAAGTGAACGTATAAAAGCTATAAATAGTTTATTTGATAATACGGGAATTCATTGGAGAGTAACAGAATTCATTCAGGAAGAAATATGGGGAAAATACAGACTAAATATTTGCAACAATTTGCCACAGGCAATTTTAGGAGCAGGTGTTGGATGTTACATGGATAGTGAACATATGAGTGCTATACGTCAGGGATTAAGGAGTGAAGTTGAAGCAGTTTCTCGAGCAAAAGGAATAGATTTAAATAAGATAGCTGATACATCAGGACGTGGAAGTGCGGTTATGGCGTCAGCAAGATATTCCACATTACAGGATTTAGATGCAGGAAGACATACAGAGATTGATATGTTTTCCGGAGCAATGATAAGAATGGGAAAGGAATTAGGAATTCCAACACCATATAACGAGTACACGTATCATATGATAAAGGCTTTAGAAGAAAAAAATGACGGTATGTTTAATTACGATGGAGACAAGGATAAAGTAACATGGTCAAAATAGAGGGACGGGTGAAAAAATGACTTTACAGCAATTAAAATACATAATAACAGTAGCAGAAACAGGAACAATAACAGAGGCGGCAAATAAATTGTATATATCCCAACCAAGCCTTACCAATGCAATTCATGAATTAGAGAAGGAAATGAATATAATAATCTTTAATAGGACTAACAAAGGAATTAGTCTCTCAAAGGAAGGAGAAGATTTCTTAGGGTACGCAAGACAGGTATTAGAACAGGCTGCAATTCTAGAGGATAAATATAAAGGAAATAATGGTGGAAAGAAGCAGTTTTGCGTCTCAACACAACATTATTCTTTTGCAGTTAACGCTTTTGTAGATTTAATAAAAAAATATGGTCAGGATGAATACGATTTCAGCTTAAGGGAGACACAAACATACGAAATTATAGAAGATGTGGCAAAAATGAGAAGTGAGATAGGAATTTTGTTTTTAAATGATTTTAATGAAAAAGTAATACAGAAAATCCTAAAATCACACGATTTGCAGTTCCATCAGTTATTTGTGGCCAGCCCTCATGTGTTTATTAGCAGAAAACATCCTCTTGCAGAAAATACTGTGATTACGAATGAGGAGTTAGAGCAATATCCATACCTTTCATTTGAGCAGGGAGAACATAATTCATTCTATTTTTCAGAAGAGATATTTTCTGTATCAGAACGTAAAAAAAATATAAGAGTAAGGGACAGAGCTACGTTATTTAATTTGCTAATAGGTCTAAATGGATACACTGTATGTAGTGGTGTTATTGATAAAAAATTAAATGGAAAAGATATAATTGCTGTGCCACTTGCAGACGAAAGTGACATGAGAATAGGCTACATTACCCATAAAAAAGGAATGATTAGCAGATTAGGGCTTACATATCTGGAAGTATTAAATAAATATTTGAATTAATATGAATTGACTTTCGTAAAATTATATATTATACTTTCCATTGCTCATCGGAGGGCAATTTGTTCAGTAGAAACAATAGCCGGATAAGATGGCAGATTGAGATATCTGCTTCTTATCCGGCTTTATTCTTTACAGGCAATGTATGGGGCAGTAGACCTTTTAATTATAGGCAAATTTGCTTCATCAGCTGATGTGTCAGCTGTATCAACAGGTTCACAGATTATGATGACATTGACAAATTTAATCAGTAGTTTTGCAATGGTGACAACAGTATATTTAGGACAACAGATTGGAAGTGGAAAGAAAGAAGAAGGCGGGAAAACAGTTGGGACTTTGATTATCATGTTCGCAATTATTGCTATTATAATGACATTCGTTTTAGTAATATTTGCACCACAGATTAGTAGTATTATGAATGCACCGGCAGAAGCTTTTGATAAGACCGTTGCCTATGTAAGAATTTGTGGTGGTGGTATGCTTATGATTGTGGCATATAACCTTATTGGATGTATTTTCAGAGGAATTGGTGATTCAAGAACACCACTTTTTACAGTCGCAATTGCATGTGTATGCAATATTGTAGGAGATTTGATTTTGTGTGCGTGTACCGGTATCATATATAATGAGCATAAGACCTGATACGTCATTATTTAAAATTGGATTAGCAACACCGATGTCTTCAATTGTACAACTTATACTTTGTCTTGGGTTTATGATTGTACTCAATAAAAAATTGAACAGTCAAAGATAAATTCTAGTCTAAATTTTAAATTTATAATAAATAAAATTTATCATGGAAAAAGATAAAGAAAAATATCCTTAATGGAGATAATTTTCATTTTGAATCTGTTGCCTGTGAAAGAATAAGTGATGGAAGCGAATTATGAAGAATAATTGAAAAATGTTCAAATAATTCGCTTTTGTCATATGTTTCAGGATGTTGGAATAAGTTAATAAGCATTCCGGCAATAGCTTAGTAATAAAATATATCCATAGTTTCAAACTATGGATAAGTACAAAAAACATATATTATATTGTTTAAGACTATTGTGCTAAAATCCATTTATAAAATACAGCAAAAGTATTAAATACAAAATAATTTTATGGTTAATGGAGGAAAAAGATGAGCAAGTTAGAAACACCTTTCAGATATGATTTTGTTGGAAGTTTTTTAAGACCTGAAAAATTAAAAGAGGCAAGAAAACAATTTGATAATGGAAATATAGGATATGAAGAATTAAAAAAGGTTGAGGACGAAAGTATAACAGAATTGATTATAAAAACTAAAAATTTAGGATATCATGTGATTACAGATGGAGAATTCAGACGTGCAACTTGGCATCTTGATTTTATGTGGGGATTTGATGGTGTAGGTCACACACCAACTAACACAGGTTTACCTTTCCATGGTGAAGATGCAATGGTTGATGATACTTATATCGTTGGAAAAGTTGGAGTAACAAAGGAGCATCCATTTGTTGAACATTTCAGATTTGTGAAAAAGTTTGAAGATGAAAACACAGTTGCAAAGCAAACTATTCCATCGCCTGCACAGTTTTTAGCACAGTTTACAATGCCATTTAACAAAGAACACACTTTGAAATACTATGAAACAGATGAAGAATTAGCAGAAGATATTATCAAAGGATATGGAAAAGTTATTAATGACTTGTACAATGCAGGATGTAGAAACCTACAGTTAGATGATTGTACATGGGGAATGATGGCAGATAAATCAGGTCATTTGGCATACGGCACTACGCAGGAAGGCTTGTTGGAAATTCAGAAAGTCCATAAGAACATAAACAACAAAGTAATAGAAAATGCACCGGATGATATGGTAATTAACACACATGTATGCCGTGGAAACTTCCATTCTACATATGCTAACAGTGGAGCTTATGATCCTGTAGCAGATGTTTTATTTGGTGAAGAAAATGTAAATGCTTATTATCTTGAATTTGATGATGAACGCTCAGGTGGTTTGGCTCCACTTGCAAAAGTTTCAGGGGATAAAAAAGTGGTACTTGGTTTAATTACAACTAAATCACCTAAATTGGAAAATAAAGAAGAAGTAATTGCAAGAATACATGAAGCTGAAAAATACATCCCATTAGATAGATTATATTTAAGTCCTCAGTGTGGATTCGCTTCCTGTGAAATCGGCAACAAATTAACAGCAGAAGAACAGTGGGCTAAACTTAACCTTGTAAAAGAAATAGCAGAAGAAGTTTGGGGATAGTAATATATATTTACATATTTTGAAAAATTGATATAATACATTTAAAAGAGAACCAAAAGCTAGACGAAACCTAGCTTCCGGCAGTGTAAATCTACAAAGTAGCGCTACATTTACCAGATGAGGGTGCTACTTTTTTGTGGTTGAAAATTTTCAAAAATCTGTTACAATATACTTAACAAAAGGGAAAAAAAGTTAGATTAAACCTAACCGCCTTGTTGATAAGTTGTTTAAATAAACGTCTTTACCGTTCCAAAGCAAAGGGCGTTTATTTTTTATATTCAGGTATCTTTAAGAGTAACTTAATTAGTTCAATTGCCTTAAGTTGTCCTTCATCATTTAATTGATTAAAGTAAGTATTTAATGATTGCTCATTAGAAGTAATTGCATCATAATATTTTAATGTTCTATTGAATAACATATCCAAATCGTTATTTAAATCTGTTATGGAAACATCTAAGGCGATGGATATTTTCTGTAATGTTTCTATTTTAGGATTCAAAATACTAAGCTCATATTTTCTTATTGTTCCGGCAGAAATGTTGGGATTACATAATTCGCCCAATTGTTTTTGAGTTAGGCCTTTTTCTTTTCTAAAACGTTTAATATTTTCTCCAACAGTCATTTTTATACTCCTTATTACTTATTTAAACAAAAGAACTACAGTCATATAAATGACTATAGAGAAACTATAACAGTTATTAAAATGACTATTAATAATGAAATGAGTCAGTAAAGAGATTTAAGATGTTAGTTAGAAAGTTAAAAATATGAATTAATTATATATACAGAGAATAAAAAACGTACCCCACTATTTCAAAGAATAGAAGTAGCGAGGTACGTATTAAAATCTATGATTATTTTGGATATTCGTATATTGAGACACCGTAATCATTAAATTGTAATCCATCCAAATGCATTTGCAATTGAACTAAGAAGAATAATTGCTGCAAATATAGGACATAGATATTTAATCATAAAATTAAATATTTTCTTTCTGCGGAAATTACTTTCGCCTGAAAGAACTTCTTCTTCAATACGTTTAAGACCAATTTTTCTTGAAACAAGAAGACAGGTTGCAAATGCTGCAATTGGCATCATTACAGAGTTTGTTAAAAAGTCAAAGAAATCTAAAAAGTCAAAGAAGAATAAGGAAGCAGAAACAACTTCTAAATAAAAGAATTTTAAACTTAAAAAATATGAATATATATGTTTTTTCTCCATTACAATATAATAAATGTAGTGGAGTTTTTTTGTTATGAAAAAAATGATAGCAATAGTAATGGTAATTGTAATAATATCGCAGGTTCCTGTTTTTGGCGAAGAAAGTCATGAACTTAATATTGATTCAAAATCATGCGTATTAATGGAAAGCAGTACAGGAATGGTTTTGAAAACAATCAGAATGAAAAACTTAGTCCTGCAAGCATAACCAAAATAATGACTTTGGTACTTATTTTTGATGCAATACATAGTGGAAAAATAAAGCTTACGGATGTGGCAACAACAAGTGCTTATGCCAAAAGTATGGGAGGCTCTCAGGTTTTTCTGGAAGAGGGAGAAACCCAGACTGTGGAAACACTTATAAAGTGTATTATTATTGCTTCCGGAAATGATGCTTCTGTTGTAATGGCAGAAATGATTGCAGGTTCGGAAGAAGCATTTGTTAAGAAAATGAATGAAAGGGCAAAAAGTCTTGGAATGAACAACACTCATTTTATTGACTGCTGCGGGCTTACGGATTCTGATGACCATTATACAACTGCAAAGGATGTGGCTTTAATGTCCAGAGAGTTAATTGAAAAATATCCTGAAATATTTAAGTATTCGACAATATGGATGGAGTCAATAACCCATAAGACAAAGGCGGGAGAGAAAGAATTTGTACTGTCTAATACCAATAAG
>OGCQ01004299.1_pt1 | contig 11754 bp, 8 predicted proteins | sample 1570161 | NCBI WGS metagenome assembly OGCQ01 (sample SAMEA4384402, study PRJEB24528) | human gut metagenome
GATCCGGATTCCTTTGATCAGGCATTTTACACATACGGCCTTTCCCTTTATGGGAATATGCCTCTTATAGAACCTTTGGAGACCAGAGAGGTGCAAAGGATCGAGCAGTTTGTTATTGTCATTGATACCAGTATGTCCTGCTCAGGGGAGCTGGTACAGTGGTTTTTAGAGGAAACCTATGATGTACTTTCCCAGTCAGAAACCTATTTCCGGAAGGTACAGATCCATGTGATCCAGTGTGATGATAAGGTGCAGTCAGATGTGATCCTTACCTGTGCTGATGATCTGAAAGCCTATATGGAGCATTTTCAGATCAAAGGATACGGGGGAACGGATTTCAGACCGGCTTTTGAGTATGTCAATGAGCTGTGCCGCAAGAAGGTGTTCAGACATCTGAAGGGACTTTTGTATTTTACCGATGGCTACGGCACTTACCCGGCCAGACGTCCGGATTACGATGTGGCCTTTGTTTTTCTTGAAGAAAGTTATAATGACAGACATGTGCCTCCTTGGGCCATCAAGCTGATTCTTGGACCGGAGGATATACAAATGGGAGGATTAGACCATGAACATTAAACAGGCAAAGGATGAGATCAGGCATACCGTTCAGGCTTACCTGACAAAAGATGCATTGGGAGATTATGCGATTCCTGTGGTGAGACAGAGACCGATTCTTCTGATCGGACCGCCGGGTATCGGCAAGACAGCTATTATGTCACAGGTGGCAAGGGAGTGTGGCGTGGCACTGGTTTCTTATACCATTACCCATCATACGAGACAGAGCGCCATCGGTCTGCCATTCATCGAGAAAAAGAATTTCGGCGGCAAAGAGTATTCAATCACAGAATATACAATGAGTGAGATCGTAGCGTCTATTTATGAGAAGATGGAAGCAACCGGGCTCAAAGAAGGTATTTTGTTTATAGATGAGATCAACTGTGTATCCGAGACACTGGCACCGACTATGCTGCAGTTTTTGCAGGGCAAAACTTTCGGCAATCACCAGATTCCTGAGGGATGGGTGATTGTGACTGCCGGCAATCCGCCGGAATACAATCAGTCCGTCAGAGAGTTCGACATTGTCACCCTTGACCGCGTGAAGCGCATCAATGTGGAAGAAAACTATCCTGTATGGAAGATGTATGCTTATGAGAATCATATCCACAGTGCGATTTTGTCTTATCTGGATATTAAGAAAGAGAATTTCTATCAGATCGAGACGACAGTGGATGGCAAAGAGATTGTGACAGCCAGAGGCTGGGAAGATCTTTCAAAACTGATGCAGGTTTATGAACAGCTGGATATTCCTGTGGATGAATCCGTGATCCTGCAGTACATCCAGAATCGTCGGATTGCCAAGGATTTTGCCAATTATCTGGATTTATATAAGAAGTATCAGACGGACTATGATGTGGATGCCGTTGTACAAGGCAATGTGAAGCCGTCTTCCATTGATCGTATTCAGAAAGCATCCTTTGATGAGAAACTCAGTGTTATTAATCTGTTGATCAGCAAGCTGACTGCGGCATTTACGGAAGTTTTTGACAAAGATCAGTATGTCCGGGATCTCTATGAGATTTTGAAGGAGCTGAAGTTTGTTCTTGGCCGTGCACCGAAGGATGGTTCCAGAACAGCAGCGATTTTGTCGGAAAAGGCAGAGCAGGTGGAGGAAGAGCTGAAGCTGAATAAGGAGCGTGGGCTCTATGATGCATCCAAATTGCTCAGTATGAAACTGATTTTGAAGACACTGGAGCAGTATCGTCAGCAGCTGGTCAAGGATAATCGTCTGGATCCGGATGAAGCCTTTGCCTTTATTAAGGCATCTTTTGCCAAGGATACAGAAGAGCGAAAACAGCTCATTCAGACAGCGGCTGCTTACCTTGAGAATGCTTTTGCTTTTATGGAAAGTGCTTTTGGAGAGAGCCAGGAAATGGTCATCTTTATCACAGAGCTAAATGCCAATAAGTATTGTGCACGTTTTATAAGGGACAATGGTTCTGCAAAATATGATCGCTACAATAAATCGCTGCTCTTTGATGAGAAACGTGAGAATCTCCTCCGTGATATCGGGGAAGCCAGCGAATTTGCCGCTTTTCTTGATTAGTGCCGTGGATATTTGAAGCATAAAAATATGACAGAGAAAATTTTAGAGAATTTCAGCATTGCCCAGATCTGTGAATCCGGGCAATGCTTTCGTATGGAGAAAATACAGGATGGCCGATATCAGGTCATTGCCGGGGACAGATATCTGGAGTTGGAGCAGCAGGGAAATAGGGTCCGCTTTGACTGCACTGAAGTCGAATATCGGGATTTCTGGCGGCATTATTTTGATATTGAGACGGATTACGGCGCGATTGCGGCGCAGATTAATCCGAATGACAGGTATTTGACGGCGGCGATTCAGACGGCCTGGGGTGTAAGAATCCTGAACCAGGATTTGTGGGAGATGATCGTTACGTTTCTTATATCCCAGCAGAACAATATTGTCAGAATCCGCCGCTGCATTAAGAATATCTGTGGGGCCTATGGGGAAACAAAGACAGCACCAAATGGTGTCAGCTATTATGCTTTTCCAACGCCTGAGGCATTGGCCGGGCTTGAAGAAGATGATTTGATGGCTTGCAATCTGGGCTACAGGAGCAAATATGTTGTCCGTACAGCCAAAGCCGTGGCTTCCGGTGAAGTGGATCTGGAATGGATCGGCAGTCTGAACTATCAGAAGGCCAGGACAGAACTTTTAAAACTCTTTGGTGTGGGAGAAAAAGTGGCGGATTGTATCTGTCTTTTTGCCCTGCATCATCTGGATGCATTCCCGGTGGACACCCATATCCGTCAGGTACTGGAACAGCATTATAAACGCGGCTTCCCGAACCGCCGCTATAAAGGCATTCGGGGCATCATGCAGCAGTATATCTTTTATTACGAACTGCATGGAAGTGAAAAATAATCAAGATAAGGGATTTAAAGAGTGCCTGTGTTGAACAGACGCATCTTGAATCCCTTTTTGATTTATAATTGCTGAAAAGGTATTGACAAGACGATAAAAGAGGCTTATAATGTCAAACATAAAGAAAACATACAAATCCTATTAAATAAATAGGAATTATAAAAGGAAGGAGCATGCATATGCGAATGACGATATATCATAAAGGAAGAATGGAGCGATGTTGCTGCTGTATGAGTGACGTCAGACGACATGCATCTTTATAGTAGATAAACATAATAACACATAAACAGATTGAGATCGGAATAGACGATCAGATGACAATATTTTTTGTAAATAAAGATTTATAAATTTATTGAAAATGAATAAAAGAATTAGATGAAATGAATGGAGGATTATCATCATGGCAGATATCAAACAGAGCACATTAGAGTTAATTGGCAACACACCTATTTTACAGTTAAATCGTTACAGTGAGAAGGCAGGCATCAAGGATGTTACACTGCTTGCAAAGCTTGAGTATCTGAATCCGGCTGGTTCTGTTAAGGATCGTATTGCACTGGCAATGATCGAAGATGCAGAGAAGAAAGGCAAGCTGAAACCGGGTGCGACAATCATCGAGCCTACATCAGGCAACACAGGCATCGGCCTTGCAGCTGTTGCAACTGCCAAAGGTTACAAGGCAATCCTGACACTGCCGGATACAATGAGTGTTGAAAGAAGAAATCTTCTGAAAGCATACGGTGCACAATTGGTTCTGACAGAAGGTGCCAAGGGTATGAAAGGTGCAATCGCCAAGGCTGAAGAACTTGAGAAAGAAATTGATGGTGCAGTGATCCTCGGTCAGTTTGACAATCCTGCAAACCCTGCAATTCACAAAGCAACAACAGGTCCTGAAATCTGGAAACAGACAGACGGCAAGGTAGATATCTTTATCGCAGGTGTTGGTACAGGCGGTACAATCACAGGTGTTGGTGAATACCTGAAAGAGCAGAATCCAAACGTGAAGATTGTTGCTGTTGAACCGGCTACAAGCCCTGTATTATCCACAGGCAAATCCGGTTCCCATAAGATTCAGGGTATCGGTGCAGGTTTCGTACCAAAGGTACTGAATACAGATGTTTATGATGAGATTCTTCCTATTGAGAATGAAGATGCATTTGCAGAAAGCAAAACATTTGCCGTATCTGAAGGTATCCTTGTTGGTATTTCTTCAGGCGCTGCATTAAAGGCAGCACAGATTCTGGCAGCAAGACCAGAGAACAAAGGCAAGACAATTGTTGCATTGCTTCCTGATTCAGGAGACAGATACCTGTCAACACCATTATTTGCCGAATAATATTGCTTCACATTGTTTCATAATACAACTGCTTTTTTATAATAATGATATTTTTCTCGTACAAACAAAATGGGCATCCCAGATAGGGATGCCTTTTTGTGTTTGTGTAAAAATATTAGAAAAAATGGATTGTTAGGTACCTTAATAATTATTCAAAAAAATGGCATTGATCATATGGAAATATAATTTTATAAATTTGGATATTTAGGTACCTAACAATTGAATGGGGATACTTATGTGTTTAAAAATTGAATGGGTATGCTTATGTGCCTAATAATTGAGTATGGACATTTAGATATTCAATATTTAAAAACGGGTAGTTTGGTTTTAATAATTAAACTTGAGTATTTTGAGTATTTAGGTATCTAACAATCAGAAATTCATAAAATATATGAGCGTAACACATAATCATATAATAAGAATAATTTTTATAAAATGCAGTCATAAGTAACGTGTAATCTGCATAAAATAAATAGAATGGGTACTTTGGATTTAATAGGGACATAAAAATAATTGAGGTACCTTATTAATGAAAAAAGCAGTATATAATTCGAAAAAGGAGCGAACAAAAAGAAGGAGAAAACTGGAGGAGAAAACCAGGAAGGAAATTTTAGAAAGAAAATTTCAGGAAGAAAATTGCAAAGGGATAGGAAACGTATGGATATGGATTTTTTTGATGTAAGTTTTGAAGAATCTCTGGATGAGCAATTGGTGAATGCTATTTTGGATGTGGGGAGAGATATTCGAAGACTTTTTGAGGGAAAGGAGAGCCAGAGTCGAATTTTAATGATTTTGAGGCTTCAGAGAGTTGTGACTCAGAAGATGTTAATACAGATCTTACATATTCAGCCGGGGTCGGCCAGCGAGATTCTGAAGAAGATGGAAAAGGCTGGCTTAATTATCAGGGTACCGAATGAAATGAATCGACGAGCATCGGATATTGTGCTGACACGACAGGGCAGAAGCGTATCGGAGAAACTGATTGAGCAACGCCGTGGACGGTATCGGGAGATGATGGCGTGTTTGTCGGAAGATGAAAAGGTGAGCCTATTTTCGATGCTTGATCGAATGAAAGAGGATTGGCAGCAGCGTTTCAGAGCTGTGCCGGAAAGCACTATAGCATCAGGGGATTCATCGCTGCAAAAAGAAAGAAATAAAATCTCGGAAACATCGTCAGATGGAAAATGAGGAATAAAAAACACAGTGCTGTAGATTCTCAGCTACCGGATGAAGTATGGCTTTGAGAAAAGTACCGCACTGTGTTTGTGTTGTTGAGGGATATTGATGTTTTAATTATAAAGTTAACGGGTTACAGGTTCTTTTACGTTGTGGCTGACTTCGGAGCCTGCCTTTTTGTGAAAGAGTTCCTTGCCGCAGCTGATGACGATGATGACACCGAGAACCATCAGCAGGAAGGCGATGATCAGCTGGAGACCTTCTACAAGGAAGACGGCTGTACCGGCGCCGTAAGCGTGGAACAGTGCGATAACACGTTCTACAAGAGCAGTTGATGTTACAGCAAGCATGATGAGAAGCGGTGCGATCAGTGTTTTGAATTCACGGCCTGTGACTTTTAAAAAGACGCATAATGTGATCAGAACAAGTGCACTTAACAGCTGGTTGGCGCTTCCGAACAGCGGCCAGATGTTGGTATAACCAATCTGAGTCAGAACGTAACCAAGGAACAGTGTCAGGATTGTGGAGAAATATTTGTTGCATAAAAGTTTTCTCCAGCCTTCAGCGTGTTCCATATCATCAACGCTGAACAGTTCCTGGAATGACATACGTCCGATACGTGCAACTGAGTCAAGGGTTGTAAATGCAAGGGCTGATACACACATTGTCATGAAGCACTGGGCAACGTAAACAGGGATACCGAACATTTCAAGGAAACCGGCAACACCTGATGAGAAGATGGCGAATGGCGTGCCTGTGGCAGCTGTACCATCAGCAGAAGCAGCGGCACCTGCAACACACAGAGCCAGAACGGCCAGAAGACTTTCAAGTACCATAGCGCCGTAGCCGACTTTCTGCATATCCTTTTCGTTGGAGATTGTCTTAGAGGATGTACCGGAAGATACCAGGCTGTGGAAACCGGATACAGCACCGCAGGCAACAGTTACAAACAGGATTGGGAACAGGTCACCGGATTTTTCGTTGTGGAAACCGGTAAACATCGGCAGGTTCATTGTAGGATGTGCAGCAAACAGACCAACAACAGCGGCGATGATCATGCCTGCAAACATAAAGGTTGTCATGTAATCTCTAGGCTGCATCAGAAGCCAGATTGGCAGAACAGCGGCCAGGAAGATGTAAGCAAAAACGATGTAAGACCAGGTTGTTTTGGATGCGATCAGCGGGAAGTTCATGCCGATAACAAATGCTGCAAACATACATACAAGACCAAGAACAACTTCCTTCCAGCCTTTAAAGTTTGCTTTCTTCTGGATGAGACCGAATACAGCGGAAAATGCGATAAACAGAAGAGAAATGCTTCCGGCAGCACCATTGACATTGGCGGCGTCGGATAACTGTGTCACACCGGCATCTGTGACTGTGTAGGCATTGAATGTGCCATCTACCATATCCGCAAAGGCTGCGATGACGATCAGTGTAAAGAGCCAGCAGAACAGAAGGAACAGTTTTTTACCTGTTTTGCCGATATATTTCTCAATCAGAAGTCCCATGGATTTACCATCATTTTTGACACTGGCATATAATGCACCAAAGTCTGTAACGGCACCGAAGAAGATACCGCCGATCAGAATCCAGAGAAGAACAGGAACCCAACCGAAGACAGCGGCCTGAATAGCACCGGTGACAGGGCCTGCACCGGCGATGGATGAGAACTGATGGGCAAAGACTGTCAGACCATCTGCCGGAACATAATCCTGTCCGTCGTTTTTGCGGACAGCAGGTGTCTTTGCATTCGGGTCGATGCCCCATTTGTTGGCCAGCCAGCGGCCATATAAACAATAACCAGCAACCAGACAAACAGCTGCTATCAGAACAATAACTAAAGTATTCATAATAATGTGCCTCCTCTTAAGTTGAAATACTTCTATTTGGCAGGTGATTCTGATGTTGAAGTTCAAAAGAATGGATTGCCTGCATGCCTGACAAAAATCCTTTGAATTTGAACGAATAAATCATATAAAAAAGCTCCGCCTTCTGCACCCTTCCGGGTTTTTCAGAAGACGAAGCCTATGACTCCGCGTTACCACTTCTATTATCGGTTTTTCAATCGATCACTCTGCCACGTCCCCGATTCACTCTGTCATCGGTGAACATGCTCTCCTGTAACGGTGAGAATCCGTTTCGGACTAATGAATCTGTTTCGTCCGAAAAGCTCACAGGGGATAATTCTCTTAAGTATCTGCTGACTCACACCAACCGTCAGCTCTCTGAAAGAATACCGGACTAAGAAAATCGTGTCCTGATCGTTGCTTTTGTTGTTTGTTCTTGAAACAATTACAGATTATAGACCTTTTTGAAAAATTGTCAAGAAGATTCTTTGTACTAAATTGTATACAGAATACCCGCAATAAACGACATATCAAATAAACAAATTGCGATAATTGTTGGGTGCATATAATGGAAAAACGAGTTATAATAGACATGATGTAGTATAAGAAAGGAAATCATGGCAGGAGATTTTTACAGAAAGAAAAAAAGTTAGCCACAACTTACCAAAGAACTTGACAGAAACGGCAAAAAAAGAGTATAATAAATAGTGGTCGTTTCTAACTAATGTGGGAACAGAATGCAATGCGTGACAACAAAGTGATTAGAAAAGGAGACTGAATAGAATTGAAGAAATGCACATGGAAGAAGTATACAGCAAGTGTTTTAGTTGCTGCTATGCTTGCAGCCCAGCCGATGGCAGTATATGCGGACGAAGCGTCCACGGCATCGCAGGCAGCATATAGTGATACAGAAGCGAAAGACATAAATGGTGTTTATGAACGTGTATCAGACAAGGTAGCAGGTATGCTGGCGAATGGTGAACTGACTTACAGTGAGACATCCGGTTATTTATATAATGCCAGCGGCAGCAAGGTAGACCCGGAGACGGGTGCTGAGATCCCTGATACGACAGAGACTGAGACAAAGGCACCGGAGACAACAGAGACTGAGACAAAGGCACCGGAGACAACAGAGACTGAGACAAAGGCTTCAGAGACATCAGCTTCTGAGACTGAGACAGAGTCCCAGACAGGAACAGGGGAATCAGAGACAGAATCCCAGACAGGGGAAACAGATACTGAAACCGGTACAACAGAGACAGGAACAACAGAGACAGGATCCGAAACAGAATCAGAATCTCAGTCGGAGACTGCGTCATCGGAGACAACGACACCTGGGTCTTCATCAGATAATGCTTCGGCATCGACAGATTCAAAAGCAACGGAGTCTCAGACAACTGCAGAGACAGGCAGCAATACTCAGCAGGATGTTTCCTACAAGGCATCCGGTGTTTTCAAGAAGATTGGTGATAGAGTACAGTATAATGTAGATGTTCCGATTAAGGGTCTGCCGTCATTTATTACTCAGGAGATGATTGTCGGAGCATTAAAGAGCCAGGATGAATACGGTTATCCGGCTTCTGTTACAATTGCCCAGATCATACAGGAATCCGGTTATGGTACATACGGACCGGGCGGCAATAAAGGACAGGGACTTTCAGGACTGGCCTACGGTTACTGTAACTTATTCGGCATTAAAGGTTCAGGTACTGCAGGGAGTGTCTCAATGCGTACATCTGAGATGACGAAGGATGGAAAGATTTATTCTACAACATCTGCATTCCGTGCGTACAATACATACAGTGAAGCCATTGAGGACAGATGCAAGGTTCTTCAGAATGGTTACGGTGATCTGATCAGCGGTGTCAATGATGCCAATACCTTTGCGATGCGTATTGGACAGCGCTGGGCAACAGATCTGAATTATGGCAAGAGCTTGATCAAGCTGATGGAACTGTATGATCTGTATCGTCTGGATGATATGACACTGAAGGATTTTTCAGCGATGATCGGCAGATTTGCTGATCCTTGTCCGGGTGCGGTTGTGACAAGCAACTTCGGATTCAGAGAGTTTGACAATAAATTCCATAAGGGTCTTGACCTTGGTACAGGCAGTGAGAATATCCCGACGTATGCAGCAGAAAGCGGAACCGTTATCTTTGCAGGTTATTCGGGGTCTGCAGGTAATCTGATCACCATCGACCATGGTAATGGCCTGGTGACGAAATACATGCATCATTCTGAGATTTATGTCAAAGTCGGCGATCATGTTGAGAAGGGACAGCAGATTGGTCTGAGCGGTACAACAGGCCGTTCCACAGGTAATCATCTGCATTTCCAGGTCGAGGAGAATGGTGTGGCTGTCAATCCATTGTTATATCTTGAGGGCAACGGAACAAGCAGTGAACTGCAGCGTATGGACCCGATGAAGGATATTGTCAGCGGTACAAAGGTTGTTCTGGAGAAGAAGGATATAGAGACTTCAGGGGAGGATGCACAGAACGCAGCTGTTGAAGAAACAGAAGCGGCAGAATCCATTGCGGAAACAGACAGTCAGAAGCAGCAGAAAGAGACAGCGGTTGAGACAGCAGAGATTGCGGATTCGGCCAAGCAGGTTGTTGACAAGGCTGTCAAAACAGAGAAGAAGACAATCAAATAATACAGCGCAAAGCGCGGTGATTTAGCAAATAACTAAAAATAACAAAACCGGTATTCAGCTATCAGCTGAATACCGGTTTTGTTATTTAAAAGCTTTGTTAGCTACAATTCTAAAAACTGAAATATAAAGATGCAGCCTAAACAGCAGGTCATTAATTGAGGAAGTTCTCAATGATCACCGCTTCAGCTTCTTCTTCTGTCATACCGAATGTACGGAGTTTGATCAGCTGTTCGTCGTTAATACGGCCAATAGCCGCTTCATGGATGATCTGTGCATCGATATGGTTGGCATTGATCTCAGGAATAGAGCTGATGGATGCCTTGTCCATAATGATGGAGTCACACTGGACATGTGCATGACAGGCATTGTTGCCGATGGCCTTTGGATGGAAGATCTGATTGGATGTACCTTTGGCAACGGAACGGGAAACAATGCGGGCTGAGCTGCCTTCGCCGTTTAATTTTACTTCCATGTTGGAGATGGCATGCTGGGCATCATGTGTCATGAGCTTTTCTGTGACAAAAAGCTTTGCATTTGGTCCGAGTTCCACAAATGTCTCACGCTTGGTGGAATCAACCCCTTTGATCTGGGTTGTTTCCAGCGTGAAGACGGAGTTTTCACCTACATAGATCTTTGTGACAGGGTTTAAGATTTTGCCGCCGGTGCCATTGCCTTCTGCGTAATGATTCTCAACATATTTGACATTGGCATTCTTGCCGACATGGAAGGTATGGATACCGTCATGGCGGGTTTCGCTGCAGCCTTCACCGTGGATACCGCAGCCGGCTACGATAGTGACGTCTGCACCGTCTTCCACATAAAAATCGTTGTAGACAACGTCAAGTCCCGGTTCAGACATGACAACAGGAATGTGCACCTGTTCGTTCTGTGCTTCGCCGCTGATTTTGATATCGATGCCCGGAAGATCTGTTTTCTTCACAATAGCGATGTGCCGGCTGTCACCGTGACAGACTGCCATACCGTTTAAACGGAGATTGTAGGCACCCTCCTGTTTGAATCCATAGGAGTCGATGACTTTTAATACATCTTCTGTTACCTGATTAAGCTTCACAGTAGTCGCCTCCTTTCTGCTGACCATAGCAGCAGGCTTCCTGAGATGAGGAGTCTAAAAGTGTTGGCAGAATCTCTTCTGCAGGTCCGATTCTGTCAATCTTGCCGTCGGAGATGACCATGATTCTGTCTGCCATGCGGATAATGCGTTCCTGATGGGAGATAAGGATCAGGCTCTCTTTCTTCTCCTTGTGGATCTGTTCGAACTTCTTGATCAGCATAGAAAAGCTCCAGAGATCGATACCGGCTTCCGGCTCATCAAAAATGCAGAGGTTATGCGGTTTAGCAAGAACAGTTGCAATTTCGATACGTTTCATCTCGCCCCCTGAAAGGGTTGCATCCGCTTCGCGGTCAATGTACTCCTGAGCACAGAGACCGACACTGCTTAAAAGGCCGCAGCATTCGTTTTCGCTGAGGCTTCTGCCAGCAGCAAGGTTTAAAAGACGACGGACGGTCATACCTTTAAAACGCGGCGGCTGCTGGAATGCAAAGCCGATTCCGGCCTGTGCACGTTCGTTGATAGAAAGACCGGTGATATCTTCACCGTTTAAAATGATCTTGCCGGCAGTTGATTCATTGATTCCCATGAGCAGTTTGGCAAGTGTAGATTTGCCGCCGCCGTTTGGGCCGGTGATGACCAGCATTTCACCGTCGGCTACATGAAAACTGATGTCGGAAAGGATTTCGGACTGACGGCCTTCATCCTGGACATCAA
>OGCQ01004303.1_pt1 | contig 11747 bp, 11 predicted proteins | sample 1570161 | NCBI WGS metagenome assembly OGCQ01 (sample SAMEA4384402, study PRJEB24528) | human gut metagenome
CTATTAAGCATTTTGTCATTACTATATTTATTGCCCTACCTATTTCTAAGAAAATCTCTATAAATATAATTTTCTTACCAAGAGCAAGAACTACTGGATCTTTTGAGAAAATTCCAAACACTGCATCACTATTAAAGTAAATTAAAATTGTTACAGCTAAAGATACTACAAGAGATATGACACTTACCGACCAAACTCTATTTTCCACTTCATCTTCTCTTCCTGCTCCAATTAAATATCCAATAACAACTTGAGTTGCTTGTCCTATGGCCAAACTATAAACATAACATACATTTGCAAGCATATTTCCATATACTCTAGTTGCTATTACCGATGTTCCAAATATATTTACCACCTTTAATATTATCATTTGAGATAAATTATAAGATAAAGATTCTCCCCCTGATGGAAGACCTATAAATAGTAATTTCTTTATAGTATCTATTGGGAATGGTTTTAAATATTTAAGCGATATTTTTATATCCACTTTTTTAATTAATATAATTGTTACTGCTATAAGTCCTATACATTTACTAAAGTTAGTTGAAATAGCAGCCCCTACTATTCCCAATCTTGGTGCTTTAAATAATCCATTTATAAGTATGGCATTACCAATTATATTTATCATATTCATTAAAATTGATACATACATTACTTCTTTCATCAATGCATAACTTCTAAGTATTGAATTTATTGTCATATAAATTCCTTGAATTAAAACAAAACTTGCAATTATAACTGTATATCTGCTAGTTTCTGCTAATATTTCATTTGGAACCTTTAACCACATAAATAATTGTTTATTAAACAATATAACTAATATGGTAATTAATATACTAAATACAGAAGATATTAAAAGAGATGCTGTACTTACCTCTGAACCTTTAGATTTATTTTTTGCTCCTAAGTATTGTGAAATAAGAATAGTTGTAGATACACTCATTACATTTAATACTACTATGACTATATTCATTATTTGATTACCATTACCTATGGCTGCTACTGCTTCTTGAGAGTACTTACTAATCATAAACTGGTCAATATTACCAACTAATAATTGAAGTAATAACTCCACAAATATAGGTAAAGACATCATAAATATGGTCTTATTATCATATTTTTCTTTGATCATATTCAATTTTCTCCTTAATTCTTTGTTACTCTTTTCAGCCCACTTTTAAGGTATTTTTATATTATAAAATATATTTACATAGATTTAAATATTTTTATTAATTTATTTTATAAATTTTCTTACTTAATAAAATAATTAATGTAAACATCATCAACAGGTTAAAGTCCATAATTAAAATGAGAGCATTATATTAAATTTTGCTCTCATTTACTATAAAACAACTTAATATATTTAAATAATATCAAATTCTTTATTTTTTAATATATCAATTAAGTCTTTATGAGTAGTAATTTTTTTATTTGTACAAATTCCTCCATTACATAAATCTTCTTTTTTGTGTACATCACTACCGCCTATGGCTATAAGATGTGGATGTTTTTCATAAACAGCTTTTGTTAAATGATTATTGTTATTATGTCTTGGATTTTTATTATTTATTTCGATACCATGCAAATAATTTATATCTGCTAATTTACTGTGTTTTTGTCTATGAGTATGAGCTTGTATAATGATTGCTTTATCTTTACAATATTCTTTTCCCCTTTCATAACTATAGAAAAAACCTTAGACTTTTTCTCTCCACTGTTCTCTTTTGCACTTTCTAAAATAGCCTTTTCTGAAATGATCTGTAAGAACCAATCCAATTATATTATATAAAAAAGAGTTGCCTCTTTTTATGATTTTAAATCATTTTGAGACAACTCCTTCGAAATAGTAAAATCAATTTGTTTTTTTCTAATTTTACTATTATAAATTTCATTATTATTGAATTTTATTTCAACTATATTGTTTTTCTCTAAGCTTATTAATCTATTTAGAATAAATTCATCACTAATATCAATCTCATATAATGATATAAACTCACCTATGGCTTCATATATATAAGACCATCTATCATAATTTAAGAATTTTAAAATTTCATTATCATAATAATCTATTTCAACTAATTTTAATTCTCCATCAACTTCAACTAATAAATCTCCTTTTTGTTTTAATATCTCAATATATTTTTGCGAATATATATTTTTTTCTTCTAGCGTTAACTTCTTTCTATTTTGCATAAAATAAGGAATATCCTCAATATTTACTTCTCCACTACACGAATATTTCAAGTATCCATTTTCAATATTTTTTTTATCCAAACCCACAACTTCAATATTTTTATTAATCAATTTATTAACTATAAAATATAAACAGTATAACTCTTTAGGACTTCTAGAATACCATAACGTTATATCCGTATTCTTTGATATAATGTTTCTGTATTTATCCGCTTCTACATACTCTACCAATATTTCTTTCTGTATTAATAATATTTCACTATCTTCAATTAACCCTTGCTTTTTAGCTATTTTTAATGAATTATAAAATTTTTTATTAAAACATATATTTAACATAAATTCTCCTTCTGTTAATAAAAAAGAGTAATTTCAAAAAAATAAATTACTCTTTTTTATTAATTTCATTAATATTTAGTAAAAGTTTCACTTAGTCCTGGTAATATATTGAATTTCTTTCCTGACACTGTCACTCCATTACCTCCAAATGTAGCTCTATACGTTCCTTTTTTCAGTGATGAAACACTAACCTGACCAGTTGGTGACATTCCTCCTCCACTTACATAATAAGTTTTAACAGGAATACCACTTGTCGTCGTAACTAAAATAGTTCCAGCAAAACTTCCTATAAGCTTATTTGGTGTTAATCTCCAGTTTAACATCTTCGCAGAACTCATATCCCCTATATATGCTGCTCCAAAATTACCTGATATACTTGCTCTTTCTTCATCTGTACTAAATACAATTGGAGCTTTCCTCATTGCTTCAGAATCCATAACCTGTTCATTAGCAAAAATTTGACTCGATGGAACTACTATAATCATTATAGCCATTAAAGTTCCTATAAACTTTTTCATTTTTAACAATTTAATTCCCCATTTTTATACTATCTTAATACTTAATATATATTAAATAAAAAAGTCTAAAATCCTCCTAATAATATATATATTGTAGAAAATCTTCACATCACTTCCTTTTCTTTTTCTTCTGTTGTCCCATCTGCTCCAACACACTTATTATTTCTCTATTATTTTTCAAAGCTTTTACATCATAATCCCTAAATTCAGTATTCTCATTATTTGCAAACTGATTAAATCCTGTATCTTTAAGTTTCATCATTCCAGCTCCATGCTCTATATTTCCACAATTTAATGCTTTTTATATTACATTAATTATATGCTGACGCATTTCTTTACTTTTTATGCTTGGTAATTTATATTGTTTAAATTTTTCAAAATGATTTTCTAAAATTATAATTTTACGTTCTTCATATCTTCTACACTTATTCATATTACTATTATACAGAAGTTTTCCACAGGTTTAAATGTAATATAATATCCTTGTAAGTAAAAAAGAGTTGCCTCTTTTTATGATTTTAAAATCATTTTGAGACAAACCCTTTTTTATTTATTTTCTAATTTTTCACACGCATTTTTAAGCATATTTATAATTGGCAAATTATATGGACATTTTGTCTCACAAGTTCCACATTCTATACATTCACTTGCTTTAGCATTTCCTAAACTTTCATATCTTTCCAATGCCCATTCTTTTAAGTTATATCTTGTGTAATATCCTTCTAACAAGAAATTTTGTGGTATATTTACATTATTTGGACATGGCATACAATACTCACATCTTCTACAAAAATTACCACTTAACTCTTGTCTTATTTTTTCAATTTTTTTATTATCATCTTCATTTAAATGTACATCCTTAATAACAGAAACATTTTCTATAACCTGTTCAACTGTATTCATTCCTGGTATGGCCACATCTATATAATCTTTCGATAAAATATATTTAATCGCCAAAGCCCCATCGTCTATGGCACCTCCGGCTAATGGTTTCATTGTTATTGTGCCTATGCCTTTTTCATGAGCTATTTGGAAAACTTCATCTGCTTGGTCTTCCACGATATTGTATGGAAATTGTATTGTATCAAATTTTTCATCTTCCACAGCTCTTTTTATAGTTTCCAAACTATGGCTAGTTATTCCTATATATTTAATTTTACCTTCTTTTTGAGCTTCTAATAAAGCTCTATAAGCTTTATTATCATCAAAAATAGAATTATATTCATCTTCTTTTAAATTATGTATTTGATATAAATCAATATAGTCAGTTTTAAGATTTTTCAAACTAATTTCTATATCTTTTTTCATGTCTTCATAATTTCTAGACATACTTTTTGTAGCAATATAAAACTTATCTCTTCTGCCTTCAATAGCATTACCTATATACTCTTCACTTACTGTATAACCCCTTGCTGTATCTATAAAATTTACACATTGATTCACTAACTCATCGATTACTTTGTTTGTATCTTCTTGAGTTATCCTTTGAATAGGTATTCCACCAAAACCTACTCTTTTTATTTTCATATCTGTCTTCCCAAAGTTTCTCAAATTTTATCCCCCCTATATTTTAATCTTTATTGTAGATATTATATTATCTAAATTTATTTTACCATATCTCATAAAAACCAAAAAAGTACCAACATTAGTTGGTACTTTCATATATCCTATTCATTTTCTTGTGAAGGAATTGCAAACATAACTATATCATGTTTTTTTTCATTTTCTCTTTCACTATTATCTCTTTTTGATATTATTTCATCAACTTTAACTTTAAGAGTACTTTTTAATTCTGATACTTCTTCTTCAGTTAAAAGTATATTATCACATTCTAAAATACTGTCCCCATTTAAAGTTCCTGCTTCAGCTGCATCATAGAATGATTCTATAGTATCTTCAAAGTTAGATATAGATATGTAATCTTCATCTTTTTCTTGATCTAAATTATAATCAATTATTTTTCGACTTATAACTATATTATTAGCAGTAGGATAATAATATTTTTCTACAATACCTGATTTTATTTTTTCTTCAACTAGCTCTAAAATCCCCACATTATATAATGTTTTAATATGATAGTTGATTTTTGCATGTGGCTCATCTAATATTTCAGATAATTGTTTAGCTGATAAAGGGTCTTTATCAAACGTTTTCAGTATATCAACCCTACGAGGATGAGCAATTGCTTTTATACAATCTAAATCTCTCAATACTAGCACTTCTTTCATATATTCCACCCCTAAAAATTTTTTTATTTAATATAATCTCATTATATATTAACTGTATAAAATTGTCAAAAATTTCTTGTTGTTAAACTTATTTTTTCTTATTTTTTAAAAATATAATTCATTTTCTTACGAATGTATTAATTTTCCTGCTTTTTTATAATAAATGCTATTATTTTTGTTTTATGTATATCTTATATAAATAAAATATACATAATTTAAATATACTATTTTTATTGTATATACAAAAAAAAACGAACTTTTAAAGTTCGTTTTAATCAACAATCTTACTACCACCTATAAATTCTCTAATTATAGATGTTGGTGGTAAATCTGAAATATCTCTAAGTTCCACAAAATATTGAAGAAATTTTAATAATCTATTTGCTTCACTATATGCTTCACTATCACTATTTATACTTTCTAATAAAGGCTTTACATAACTTTTTAAAATAGCTAATTCATATACGCAAGATGAGTTGAAAATTATATCTGCTTCTTCTTGATATGGGAAGATATTTTCCTTTTCGCCCCTTCTTACAGAGTCCCAAGATAATATTGTCCTTATAGCATCATGACCTCTAAATTGATTATCTCTGACAATTCTTCTTATCAATCTTAAATCTGTAGTTGGAATTCTATTATGATCATCTAAATTTAACTGAGTTAATGCACTCAAATAAATTTTAAATTTTTCGTCATCTGGTATTGAAGCAGTTAATACAGGGTTTAAACCATGTATTCCTTCAAGTATAATTGGTTGATTTTTTTCTATTTGAAGAATCTCTCCTGCTTCACTCTTACCCGTTATAAAATTATATCTTGGAAGTTGAACCTTCTTTCCTTCCAGTAAATCCTTTAAATCTTTGTTGAACCTTTCTAAATTGATAGCATTTATAGATTCATAGTCTAGTTTTCCAAATTCATCTAATGGAGTTTTATCTCTATCAACAAAGTAGTTATCTAAAGATATAGATACTGGATTTAAATTGTTGACTTTTAGATGAATACATAATCTTGTTGCAAAACTTGTTTTTCCTGATGAAGATGGTGCCGCAATTAAAATTATTCTTTTGTTCTCTTGCTTTATTATATCGGCAATTTGTCCTATCTTTTTTTCATGTAACGCTTCGACGATTCTTATTATTTCGCCATATTTTTTTTCTTCTATTATCTTATTTATTACTTTACCTCCAGCACCAATTATATCTCTTATCTTTTCAGTATCTACAGTTATTATAGATGTCTTAGGTGCATATTTAGATACTTCTGTTCTAGCTTCTGGAATACAAGCTTCAATCTTATCTAAAATTTCTAATCTAGCTTTTCTTGCTCCTATTATTGCATCTTCTATTACTTTAAAGCTAAGTCCTTTAATTTTAGTATCTACTTGTATTGATGTAATACCTTCCACAGTACCAGCAACTTTAAAGTCCATATCAGCAAAGAAATCTTCAATACCTTGAATATCCGTTAAAACTTCTTCTCTTGATAAATCTTCTGAAGTTATAAGACCCATAGCTATTCCTGCAGCTGGTCTCTTTAATGGTACGCCAGCATCTAATAAAGCTAAAGTACTTCCACATACAGATGCTTGAGATGTTGACCCATTAGAGCTCAATACTTCTGAAACTAATCTAATTGTATATGGGAATTCTTCTTCTGAAGGTATTAATGGTTCTAAAGCTCTTTCAGCTAAAGCACCATGACCTATTTCTCTTCTTCCTGGTCCTCTTAAAGGTTTAACTTCACCAACTGAGTATCCTGGGAAATTGTAGTGATGCATATATCTTTTAGATTCTTCTTCTCCGATACCATCTATTATTTGGATATCACCAACAGCACCTAAAGTAGCAACAGTCATAACTTGAGTTAATCCTCTAGTAAATAAACCTGTTCCATGAGTTCTTGGTAAAATTCCAACTTCACATGATATAGGTCTGATTTCATCAAAAGCTCTCTCGTCTGGTCTTCTATGGTGATTTAAAAGCATATCTCTTACAACTTCTTTTTGTAGTCCATATATTATTTCCTTAATATCACCTAAATTCTCTGGATACTTTTCTTCAAATTCTGCATAAACTTTTTCATTAACTTCGTCCATAGCAGCATTTCTTTCATCCTTATCAGTAATCCACATAGCTTCTTTAATCATGTTGCCAGCAAATTCTTTAATTTCTACTTCTAACTCTTTACTAGGCTTATACAATTCTGGCACTTGCTTTTCTTTACCGAATTTAGCCATTGCTTCTTCTTGGAATTTAATTATCTCTTGACAGCTATCAAAACCAAATTTAATAGCATTAAGCATTACATCTTCTGGTATTTCTTTACCACCTGCTTCAATCATCATAACTCTTTCATTTGTAGCACAAACAGTTAATTGAAGGGTGCTTTCTTCTCTTTCTTTAGATGTTGGATTTAAAATGAAGTTTCCATCGATTAGCCCTACCTGTACTGCTGCAACAGGTGTTGTAAATGGTATGCTTGATAAACATAAAGATAATGACGCTGCATTAATTGCTAGAATTTCTGGTAAATTATCTTTTTCAACTGATGCTACTGTACAAACTACTTGCACATCATTTCTATATCCCTTTGGAAATAAAGGTCTTAATGGTCTATCTACTGCTCTTCCAAATAATATAGCATTTTCTGAAGGTCTTCCCTCTCTTTTTATAAATCCACCTGGTATTTTCCCTACAGAATATAGTCTTTCCTCATATTCTACACTTAATGGGAAAAAGTCTATTCCCTCTCTTGGTTTTTCTGAAGCATTTACATTAGTTAAAATTACTGTGTCACCATAGCTAATAAAGGCTGCTATATTTGATAACATTCCAATATTACCAAATTCTAACTTAAGTTCCCTGCCTGCTACAGTAGTTTTCATTACATTGTTCATTTTGTAACCTCCCTTCAAGGTTCATGTCTTATCATTTAAAAATGTTAAAATAATAGAGCGGCTTAAAAACCGCTCTAAAGACTATCTTCTTAAGCCTAATTTTTTGATTATAGCTCTGTATCTTTCGATATCTTGAGCAGCTAAGTAGTTTAAGAATCCTCTTCTTTGTCCAACCATCATTAAAAGACCTCTTCTTGAGTGGTGGTCTTTCTTGTGCATCTTTAAGTGATCAGTTAAAGAATTAATTCTTTCTGTTAATAAAGCTATTTGCACTTCTGGTGATCCAGTATCTCCTTCATGTCTTCCATGTTCTTTAATTATTTCTTGCTTTCTTATTGCGTCCATTACTCGCACCTCCGTATAATTATCCCCTAAATCCATGAAATGAGATAGCACCCTCAAATCTTAGGTTTAGGTTCTTCCTTGATATTATAACAAATCATATTATTATTGTAAATTATAAATTTATAATAATTAAATTATTATATCTTTACTCATTGCAAAATCTTCATCTTTTTTGATTTGAGCAACAAGTTTATCTATTGAGTCAAATTTCATTTCTCCTCTAATCTTTTCAATAAAATATACTTTAAGTTCTTCATCATAAATCATTTTATCAAAATTTAATATAAAAGTTTCTATGGTTAATTCTTTCCCATTTACTGTTGGATTATTCCCTACTGAAGTAATGCCTTTAAAAACTCTATCTTTATATTTAACATTAGTATAGTATACCCCCTTACCTGGGATTACCATCTTTTCGTTAAATTCTAAATTTGCTGTAGGAAATCCTATTCTTCTTCCAATATGCCTTCCATGAATAACTTTTCCTTTAATAGAATATGGCTTTGATAACATATTAGTAGCTTCCTTTACTTCACCTTCTAAAATGCAATTTCTTATTCTAGTACTACTTATTGCATTACCTTTATATGTATATGGATCCATAATATACAATTCATATCCATACTTCTTTTGAAGATTTTTTAATACATCTACATTGCCAAGATTTTTATGTCCAAACCTAAAATTAAATCCTACAACTATTCCTTTTACATTATAATCTTCACAAAGTAATTTAATAAAATTTTCAGCTTCCATTGACATAAATTCTTTTGTAAAACTTCTAAGTACTACTATATCTACATTTTCTTCCTCTAAATACTCAAGCTTTGTATCTAAATCCATAATTAGCTTAGGTACACTGTCAGGCTTAACTATTGTTTTAGGATGATTCTTATAAGTGAAAACCATACTTTTACCATTCTTTTCTCTAGCCACTTCAACTGTTTTTCTTACAAGGGATAAATGTCCATAATGAAGTCCATCAAAACTACCTAATGCAACATAGTTGTCACTTTCTTTATTATCCATAATAATATCATCTATTACTATCATATCCTGCTCCCCTAATTAATTAACAATTTTTCTATCTTAAAGCCTTGATGATTAGCTCTTCCAAGTCCTATAAATATTCCATCCTCATCATAGACTCTATATAGTTTTTCTAGCTTAAAATCTTCTTTTGTAAACCTTCTATCAAAAACTCTAACTCCATTAATTAAAAGTTTTGAATATTTGTTTATAACAACTAATTTATCATAAGCATCTAAAGCATCTTCTATACTTATTATATAATCCTTTATGTTTTCCGAATTAATATCTTTAATATTAATCGATTCGTCTTCAGTAAATTTAGAAGTTTGAGTTCTTTTTAGTTTTGTCATAGCAGCTCCAACCTCTAAGTAATTACCTATATCATAACAAAGACTTCTAATATATGTTCCTTTAGAACATGTTACTTTCATGCTTACATATGGATTATTTATTTTAACATCTTCTATATTAATTATTTTTATAGGCCTTCCTTCTCTTTCAACTTCAATTCCTTGCCTTGCAAGTTCATATAATCTTACGCCATTTTGTTTTAAAGCTGAATACATAGGTGGGATTTGGTTATATTCTCCTATAAATGAATTAATGGCAAGAAGTATATTTTCATTAGTTAAACTGGATGGGTCTAATTCTTCAATAATCTCGCCTTCCAAATCATAAGTTGTAGTTTTAATTCCAAGTTTAAATTCTACTTCATAGACTTTATCACATTTCATAATATAGTCTATAATCTTAGTAGCTTTTCCTATACATACCGGAAGAACTCCTGAAGCTTCTGGATCTAATGTACCTGTATGTCCAACCTTCTTAGTATTAGCAATTTTTTTTATTATTCACACTACATCAAAAGAAGTCATACCAGTGTTTTTAAAAATATTAATTACTCCATCCATTATAACAACTCTTTCTTAATTTCATCTAAAATTTTATCCTTAGCTTCTTCTAAAGTAACTCCAATAAATTTTATTCCAGCTGCTTTAGAATGACCCCCTCCACCAAATTTTTCTGCTATTTTTCTAACATCAAAATCAGTTTTAGATCTTAAGCTTGCTTTAGCGCCAGTATCAGTTTCTTTTACTAAAACAGCCACTTCTACACCTTTTATTTGTAAGCCAAAAGATATTATATCTGATGTATCACCAATTTCTATTCCAAGCTCTTCTCCATAGGATAATGGTATCATAATTAAAGAAACCTTTCTATCAAATAGAAGCTCCATATTATTAATAGATTTTCCTATTAATCTTATCTTTTCAAAACTATTATTATCAAAAAGGCTTTGATATATATAAGTATTGTTTACACCAACTTCTTTTAATATTGACGCAATTCTATGTGTTCTTGAAGTTACATTTGAATGTCTAAAGCCACCTGTATCTGTTACTAGTGAAGTATAAAGACAAGTTCCTATTTCATTTATTTCTTTATTTGGGGTTTTAAAATTTACCCCTAATATTTCTAGTAATTCAAAAATAATTTCAGCAGTAGCTGCTGCATTTGTATCAACATAATTATAATCACCATATTTATTATTGGATAAATGATGATCTATATTTATTATAGTTTTATTGAAATTTTCAAGATCGGCAGATATACGTTCAAAATTTCCGCAATCTACAACAATCACTATGTCAGTGTCTTCAGTTGGTACAGTAACTAAACCATTTCCTTCATTAGAAGACTTTAAGAATTGTAGATTGTCTGAAATAATGTCGTTTGAAATTAAATAAGCATTTTTATTTAGATATTTTAATCCATTTAATAGTGCAAGTGCACTACCTACTGCATCACCATCTGGTGATACATGATAGGTAATGCCTACTTTATTACTATTTGATATTATTTTACTAATATCAAATAATGTATTCATTATTTATCCTTAACTTTATCTATAAGTTCTTCTATTCTCATACTGTAACTTATAGAATCATCTAATTCAAAAATAATTTGAGGAGTATTTCTTAAATTCATTCTTTGACCTACTTCTCTTCTAACATATCCACTTGCACTCTTTAATGCTGCAAAGGTTTCATTTTTTTCTTCTTCATTTTTACCAAATATACTTACAAATACTTTTGCATATCTTAAATCCTTACTAACCTTAACTGATGTAATAGACACCATAGCAGTCATTCTTGGATCTTTTATTTCATCTCTTATAATTATACTTATTTC
>OGCQ01004311.1_pt1 | contig 11722 bp, 10 predicted proteins | sample 1570161 | NCBI WGS metagenome assembly OGCQ01 (sample SAMEA4384402, study PRJEB24528) | human gut metagenome
ATACAATTCCTCCTTGAAGTCTGGTGTGCCTGTGTGGAAAATGTGTGGTATCTGCCACCCGGGCACCGGATTGATTCATTACGCCTATATTATATCTAGTCAGATGCGCATTTCCCAGTGGGAAGTGTTGGAGCATCTGCCAGTTCATTTCCAACTTCGTTTTTCATGCAGCCGCGCCTATGTTTTGGACAGGCTTCAGGCTCGGTCGCCGCCTGAAGTTTCGACTTCACAACTCATAAGTATAGCATCTTCCGGCGGGTTTGCATAGAAATTCTTTCGCACACCGTCTTTGGCAAATCCTGCTGCCTTGTAAAAATGTATTGCTGTTTCATTGGAAATACGAACATCCAGCAGCCATCTTGTAATATTCTGCTCGTAACTAAATGCACGCATTTTTTCAAGAAGTCTTACAGCCACCCCCTGCCGGCGATGTTGCGGCGATGTCGCAATTCTGGCGATTTCTCCCTCATCTAACACATAATAAAAAATCACATAGCCAAGGAGTTGTGGCTTGCCTGCATGCTCCGGCGATGTTGAAGCGCAGGAAGCCGCAGTCTCGCTTGCATGCTCCGGCGCCGTTGAAGCGCAGGAGCATGGCGGCGCTTGTCTGCTTATAATAGCCCAAATCCGTGCCTGAGGATTTTCAAGCGTATCCCTGATACTTTTTTCACTCCATGGATCTGGAAAGATATCGGATTCCAGCGCTGCAATCTCAGAAATATATTGCTGTTGGTCTTTTTTAATTTCTATTATTTCCATGTCTTCTGTCTTTTGATTTTTCTGTCTTTTGACTTTTCTGTCTTTTGGTTTTTCTATATTGCTTCTAGGCTCCATCTTATTATAGCTTCTTAAATATCCTGGATCAGCTCGTCTATTGCTTCTTCACTTGTTGCCCAACTTGTGCAGAAGCGCACTGCCGCATAGTCTTCATCTATCTGTTCCCAAAAACTAAACTGATATTTCTGTGCTAATTTTTCGCGGTCTTTCTTTGACAAGATCGGATACTGCTGGTTCGTGTAAGAATCAAAATACATTTTATATCCTTTTTCAAGAAATGCATTTTTTAACTTCATAGCTAATTTGTCTGCGTGAGCTGCAATTTTGAAATATAAATCGTCTGTAAACAATGTATCAAACTGGATTCCCAGAAGGCGTCCTTTGGCCAGCATTGCTCCACTCTGCTTCATGCAGTAACGAAAATCTTTCTTAAGAGCGGATTTTGTGATTACGACTGCCTCGCCGAAAAGTGCTCCTACCTTCGTTCCCCCAATATAAAATACATCTGTATTTGCTGCAATATCTGCCAGTGTCATGTCTGATTTTTCAGACATTAATCCATATCCCATTCTTGCTCCGTCCATGAATAATGGCAGGCCAAGTTCTTTACAGGTTGCGTAAAGTTCCTGTAATTCAGACTTGCTGTAAATTGTTCCATTTTCCGTCGGATGGGAAATGTAGACCATGCCCGGCTGTACGATGTGCTCATGATCTGCGTCATTCCAATGTGCATCGTAATATGCGCGCACCTGTGATGCTGTGATTTTTCCGTCTTTGCTTGGAAGTGCCAGGACTTTGTGTCCAGTTGCTTCGACCGCGCCTGTTTCATGCACGTTGATATGACCGGTCACTGCTGAAATTACGCCCTGATACGGACGAAGGATCGAGCGGATCACTACATAGTTCGTCTGGGTCCCTCCTACCAGAAAATGTACATCTGCCTCTGGTGCATCACAGGCTTTTTTGATCTTTTCTCTTGCCTGCTTGCAATATTCATCTTCACTATATCCAACCGTCTGCTCCAGATTCGTCTCCACCAGACGTTCCAGAATCTGTGGGCATGCGCCCTCTTCATAATCACACTGAAACTGAATCATTTCTTCGATACCTCTCATGTTGCTTTTTCTATATTATAGTTGCACGAGTTTCCAACATATCTGCTCATGCTTACGCCCCGCGGGGGTTTGATACATTTTTACTGTATAGATTTCGCTTCGCGCTCCTTGCGTTCGCGTTCTGCCTGTGACAGGCGCAGATAATCCGGCTCGTGTTCCATGGCAGTCTCTGTCTTTCCGGCAGCATAATAACGAAGTCCTAATGTTCCTACTGATGCTGCTCTTTGACGGTTCATGTTGGCCGGTGCAAACTGAATGTCTCTGCCTGCTTTTATTTCTTCTGCCAGAATCTCGTCTGTCAATCTCGCACGAAATACCGGCACACCATCTCCCAGGATAATGATGCGTTTGTCATATTTTTTCAAATGGTCGCCTAATTCTTCGATGCTGATCGCCATCTGATCTTCCAGGACAACCAATTCATTTCCACAAAACTCGTAAATTCCGGTGTAGACCTGTCCGCGGCGCGCATCCATGATTGGGCACACGATGGCGTCTGTTCCGCACAGATTGTACGCCAGTCCTTCCAGTGTCGGGATGTGGATCAACGGCTTGTTCATGGCAAGTCCCAGACCTTTCGCTGTGGCGGAGCCGATGCGAAGCCCGGTAAATGAACCCGGTCCGCCGGCAACTGCGATGGCGTCGATTGTTTTCAGGTCAAGCTCGATCATGTCGGATACTGTGTCCAGCATCGGGAGCAGCGTCTGTGAGTGTGTCTTCTTATAGTTCACTGTATATTCCGCGATCACCTGTTCCTCTTCTTCTATCTTTTCAACAACAGCTACGCTGGCTACAAGGCCGGAGCTGTCCAGTGCTAAAATTCGCATATACTTATCCTCCGATAATCAAATCCTTTTTCCAAATTCTTTTCTATCTTAATCTCGGTGAAGTGTTCCGGCAATATTTCCTCGATCAGATTCGCCCACTCGATCAGGCTGACCCCTTCGCCGTAGACATAATCCTCATAACCGATCTCGTCCATCTCTTCCACATCACCGATCCGGTAAACATCAAAATGATAGAACGGCAGGCGCCCTTCATCATACACCTGCACAATTGTAAATGTCGGACTGCTGACCGGCTCTGTAATGCCAAGTCCGGCGGCCAGTCCTTTTGTAAATACGGTCTTTCCTACGCCCAGATCACCGACAAGCGTGAACACTTGCCCCGGCTTCGCATGCTGCCCCAGTTCATATCCCAGGTCATAAGTATCTTGTTCTTTATTTGACTCTATGATTTTTTCCATCATCCTGTCCTCCTTTTGCAAAGCAAAATTTTATACGAGGGCTACCAATGTTACCATCTACAATATTCCAGCAAACAGTAACGCTCTACCAAGATTTAAGTATAGCATATCTTTCATTTCCTTGCCATAGGTGTTATGTAAGTGATATATTATAGACAATACAGATTCAAATTATATTTTCACAGGAGGATATCACTATGAAATTTACATTTTTTCACAATAACATCAACGTCCTGGATCTGGACAAATCTGTAGAGTTTTACAAAAAAGCTCTCGGACTTGAAGTTACGAAAGAATTCCATGCACCGGACGGAAGCTTCAAACTCGTCTATCTCGGAGACGGCACAACACCACATTCACTGGAGCTGACATGGCTTCGCGACATGGACCGCCCGTATGATCTCGGAGATAACGAATCTCATCTGGCATTCCATGTCGATGACATGGACGCTGCCCTGGCACTTCACAAAGAAATGGATTGCGTGTGTTTCGAAAACCCGGACATGGGAATTTATTTCATCAATGATCCTGACGGCTACTGGGTAGAAATCTGTCCACAGTAGACAATTAAGACAATTCAAAAAGGGACAGGTTAAATTTTAATTGGGGACGGGGTTTTTTTGAAAAAACCCCGTCCCCAATTAAAATTATGCATCATACACATACAATTCGTGTAGTGCTCTTGTTGCGCAGATGTATTGATATCCTTGGTACATTTTGTTATTACGGTCGCCGCCTACAACAAATACCTGGTCGAATTCTAAGCCTTTTGCCAGATAGTAGGTGGTTACGGTCAGGCCTTTTTTGAATTGTGCGCTGTCGCGGTTGATGTAATGTGCTTCTGCGCCTAGTTTGTGCATGATTTCTTGAATATGTTCTGCTTCTTTTTCTGTCATGGTGAGGATTGCTGCTGTTTCGTATTCTTCTTCTCTTAATTTCAATTTTTCGCTGATTTCTTTACATGTTTTTTCCAGTGTTTTTATGGCATGTCTTTCGACTGCTTTTCCGTGTCTTGCTACATACTGGATGTCTTTGGATCCGCCGACGGATTTGGCGTATTCTGCGATTTCGCTTGTGTTGCGGTAGCTTTTGTTCATGACGATACGTTTGACTTTTTTCCCAAATATTTTTGGTAAAAATGTGAGAACGTCTTGTTGTTTTCCGGCGATGGTCTGTGCCTTGTCGCCCAGTATTGTCATGTTGCATGAAAACATTTTCGCGAGAAGTACGTACTGTAAATAGGAGTAATCCTGCATCTCATCAATGACGAGATGGCGGATGTTCTTGCGCTGGCCGGCTGCCGTCAGACTGTATTTTAGATAGAGAATCGGATAAACGTCTTCGTATTCCAGTACGCGGCGCTCTGGCGGCATGTCCGGAAGTGCCGGGAATCCGTAGTCTTCCAGGAACCAATTGTATATTTGACAAATGTCTCTGGTTACGTACATATTCATGAATTTTCTGCAAATGATTTCTTGTTCTTCGTCGTTTAAGCTGCGTCCGCGTAAGGTTTCGACTTCGTCGATAAAATAATCCATGACCACGCCCATTCTATCTAAAAGTGGTGTACCGGTATATTTTTCATAAAAAAATTCCATGATTTCGCTGGCACTTTTGCGAATGCCCTTGAATTCTACATCTTCAAAATCTACCAGCCGGTCTTCCAGCTCGATCAGAAAGCCTTCGATTGCCTGAACGTATTCCACGGACTGCTTCCATTCGTATCGTTTTTGATCCGCATCGTCCACTCCTGCGATTTCACGCTCGATTTGATGATACTTGTCTTCACAGTCAGCGGCTATCATTTTGCTATTCCAACCAGTCCCGGCTGAACTACTTTTTGAATTTCTACTTGGATTTTTCCCTTGATTTCCGCCTTGATCTCTATTTTTATTTCTATATATCGCATTTTCCTGATTCACAGCATTTCCATATATCGCATTTTCCTGATTGCCAGCATTTCCATATATCTCATTCCCCTGCGTTGCAGTATTTCTCCTGAGTTCATGATATGCAAACAGATCAAAACTCATTTCCTGTATATTTTCCTCGCCAAGTTCAGGAAGAATATGGGAAATGTAGTCGGCAAACACGCCGCCTGGCGAGAGGATCAGGATATTTGATGAATTCAGATGCTCTCTGTCATGATACAGAAGATAGGCGATCCGATGTAGCGCAACGGACGTCTTGCCACTGCCTGCCACACCTTGAATAGCCAGAATCTTGTCCTTCGTGTTGCGGATAATTGCATTTTGTTCCTTCTGGATTGTACGCACAATATTTTTCAGTTTCGTGTCGCTGTTGGCGCCAAGTTCCTGCTTTAAAATGTCATCGTCAATCTTCACATCACTCTCAAATTCATAAATCATCTTGCCGCCACGGATTTTGTACTGCCATTTGGACAGAATCTCTCCGTCCATGCGCCCACCCGGCGCTTCGTAGGACGCCTCGCCTTTGTCGTAGTCATAGAACAGACTGCTGACCGGGGCTCTCCAGTCGTAAATGAGCGGCAATGCGCCACGCTCTCTTGCAAAATTTCCGATTCCGATGTAAAAATCTTCCGGCTCGTCTTCTCCGTCATAGACGAATTCTACACTTCCGAAAAATGGTGCATCCAGCATACGTTTCAGACGCCGGCGCATTTTCCAGTTCTCCTGATTGGCATTCACCTGCATTTTCAGCGCCTGCTGGTTGTCGTAATCCTCATATCCATACTGGTCCATTTCTGTATAATTATCCCAGTAATATTCATTCATACTGTTAATGTCCTGGCGTACCGCCTGTATATTTTCATCAATCTCTCCCAGACGTTTTTCTATCAGACCAAGTACCTCCGGCAGAAATTCACTTCCTTTACTCACAATCAATCCTCCAATTTTAATCATTGTAACTGAATTATCATAGCATTATCGGCAAAATATATCCACTTTTCTCGCTTGGAAATCATGGAAAAATCATGGTATATTTTCCCGATGATTGTTTTTTCTGACACAATTTTTAAAAATCATTTCTAAAAATTTCTAAAAATAGAGGGGGCTGTTAAAAAAAGAATAGCCCCCCAAAAAAGAAAGGACGCATGAAAAAACTCTCGTTTTTTTCACACGCCACTCAATTGAATCAATGTTGGAAGAACATCTCCCATCCGTTATTTAATTTCTGCTGTTTCTACAATGAACTTGACGCTTCCGCTTGCGCCTTCTCTGATCCCGCCATAGTTGGTGTATGTCTTTTCTGCCTCTTTTACTGCCTTGAAATGATTCAGAACATTTGCAAGGTCATCTCCTGCAAGGTCTCCCAGTTTTTCAATTCCTTCTTCGTCGAATGTCTTCATTCCGGCTTCCAGAAGGCTGGCACCCTGGGCGAGTGTTCCTGCGCCCGTGTTAAGCTGTGTACCAACGGAGCTTAACTGGCTTGTTCCGGTTCCAAGTGCAGTCGCCCCCTGGGCAAGCTGGCTGATGGCTGACTGGAGTTTGCCGCCGATTTCGGCCATATCCGGCATGTCAGAAAGGCTGTTAGATAAAGCCGTAAACTGAGTCACTAAATCCGCAAGAGCCTTCTGAGCTGTAGTCGTATCCACCTGCATGGCCTTTACTTCTGCCAGCGCATTTACCGCCTGGTCTATCGCTGTCTTAGCGCCAGACGCATTCGTAAGGGAAATATTCATGCTGTCACATTCTTTTTCAGCTGAACTTGATGTACCACTGGCTGTATTTACTGCATTTTCCAATTCTTCTTGTTGTTTTGATGTCAGCGATTTATAACTTTCTGTTTCTTTTAAATGATCCATGACATCCTTCTTTGTAGATGCTTCCGTTTCGGAAATTGCTGTATTTACTGCATTTTTTGCTTTTTCTTTCGCCTGATTCGACGCTTCTGTCTCCAAATCTGTAACGTTGATTTTATCCAGTTCGCTCTTGGCAGTGGTTACATTCTCACTGATTGTATTTACATACTCCGCCAGTGTTGTGACGCTTCCAAGCTCCTGCTGTAATATTCCAAGATCTTTCTGAATCTGTGTAACTGCCTGCGCAGTCGTATCATCACTGCCTGCTGCGCTTAAGCTGCCCATGAGTGTAGTTACTTGTTCATCCAGTTCACTCAAACCTTCCGCCAGTGCCTGTGCTCCCGCATCCACCTGTGAAACGCCGCTTGTATACTGACTTAAATAATCCTGCAGTGTTCCGGCTCCGGTGCTCAATTGTCCCATGGCGTCCACCAGTTCATCGGAAGCATCGGTCATTTCTTTTACGCCATTAATCATGTCATTGACATCGTCAAGGTCACCGTCCTTCATATCGCTAAGCCCACATGTGGAAATTGCAGTCGCTGTGAAATCCAGTTCAAAGTTTTCCATTCAGCCTCTTTGATAAATTCCCAAAAAGTTTCGCCAAATTCAGCTGTCAATGCCTCAACGATCAATACAAGGTCAATATCTTTTGTTGCCTCGTAATCTTTCAACTCCAAACTGTCTGCAAGTCCTGGAAATGCGGTTCCGATCACAATGCTCTGATCCTGGTCTGCCATGACTTTTCCACCGGAAACTTTCACATTTTTAAACTTATCCCCAGGAAGCATGAGCATGGACGCTGCAAGAAATGGAACTTTTACTCCTACGTCTTTACCATCGATATTCACCGTCCGGCTCTCATTATTCGTATAGTCAAACCGAATTTTCACCTTGCCGCTTTTTCCTGCCAGATCTTCCGGCTTGATTTCCTTGCCGTCCAGATAATAGGTTACTTTTGTAGTCACCGGAAGCTGCTGATTGGAAGTACCTTCATAGGAAATGTCTTCCCCTTTGTTCTCCCATGTGATAGTTCCGTCTGCATTTTGCGTATATTCTTCGTCTCCTTCCGTGTTTTTGATGTCTTTCAAATTGGAAAAATCGATGATCTCACCGTCACCATTCCGTCGCAGCCAGTCTTTGACCGTAATCTTCTTAACTGAACCGTCTGCATTTGCATCGACATAAACTGTTTCTGTCTTATCTTTCCATTCACCTGCATCCTCGTCACTGGATGTCTCTGCTGTCACGTCACTGGATGTCTCTGCTGTCACGTCATTGGATGCCTTTACTGCTGCGTCATTGGATGTCTCTGCCGGCGCGGTATCTCCAGATTTTTCTGCCGCCTGTGCGACACTTATATTGCCTGCTGCCGGAAGTGCTGACGGCGCTATCATAGACAACGTCAGCGCACCTGCTAATAATATCATTACAACTGGTCGTTTCATATTCTCCTCCTTCTGATTCTCATCTTTCTAACATTCCTTATTCATTTTTCCAGCATACTGTTTCAAGATTTCTACGAATCACTATTCCACATTTTTCAACGCTTCATCCATTGGAACTTTTCGGATCCTTCGATATTCAATTGCTGCCACAATGGCACATGCCGCCACGCCGATCACAAACATTTCCACGAAAATCTTCGGATCTATGTAAAATGTGATCCAGCCGGTAATGCTTGTCAGCATCATTTCCCGGAACAGAATCTGCATGATTTCCAGCTCCAATGGCAGGCTGATCAAGATGAACAGCACGACCACGATAGACGTGGACATAATGTACAGCCGGCTGATTTCGCCGTTTGTATATCCCAGGATTTTTGCCATGGAAATAGACTGCGCATTTTTCTCGATGATGATCTTGGACAGGAGATAAATCAATACGAGGAAAATGATCACGGAAAATCCGTCCATCAGATTCATCATACTTCCCATGGACACGTCGAGCTGTCTGGAAATCTTGGTCAGATCCTCAATATCAATGGTGGAACCGATATATTTTTCATCAATATCCGTAATTTCAGAATCAGAGAAATATCCGCTGAAGCTGTCTTTGTCCATATCAAATGTTTTGTTGAGTTCCTGTATTGGCATAAATATGGAGAGTGAACCTACGTAATCATATACGCCTGCAACTTTAAACTTGTATTTTTTATTTTCATACTTTTCCTTTAAAGTAATTGTGTCACCTTTTTTCAGACTAAATTTTTCTGCATAGCCAGAGGAGAGGTATACCTCAGGGATATTCTCCACATTTTTCACATCTGTATCAGATGCGGAATCTGATGTTTTCCACTTAATGTTGATATATTTGCTATTGTTTTCCACACCGTAGAGGATAATTTCCTCACTCTTATATTTTCCAGGAAGGGTGCTCAGTGAATAGGCGCTGAATTTTTCTGCATCCGGATTTTCTGTTTCTACTGCCTGACTGAACATCATCATGGACACCATCTGCTCAAGCTTACTGTCTCCACCTGCCATGCTCGCCGGCATCTGTAGCATGTACTGATATTTGCTGAGCATGCCATTTTCCATTTCCACTTGATAATGATCCAGCACAGATGGAAGCATCAGTCCGAACATCAACAACATATTTGCAAAAATAATTCCCACAAACAATACTGCGTAGTTACTTATATTCTGAAGGATCACACGTATCCGGAATCTGTGGAAAAAGCCAAGATGCTCACTCAACGGCAATGCATGTTTCTGTTTACGTCTGCTTAAGTCCCTTCTCAGGAACTTCAGTGGTGATAATTTTAATTTGTACCACAGCAGCACAGAATTCACCACAAGCATAATGAGGATCGGCACTACCGTTGTCAGAAGAAATGCTTCCGCGTTCCAAATGGTCACGTAGGTCGGCAGGCTGTAGCTTCCATAGTAAAGTCCCGCGCAATAATCTTTTCCTACCGTATAGCCGATAATATTTCCAATAATCGCTCCGATAAATGTGACAAATACCGGGGCTGCCATGTAATGCCGGATCAATTCACCTCTTGTATAGCCGGATGCCCGCAAGGTGCCGATTACATTTGCCTCTTTTCGGATCGTGTTGTTAGTAGTGATTGCAAAGACAAATGCCATGATTACGATGATGATATAAAGAAGCACGATCATCATCGAACGGTCACCGCCCATATCATCCCCAGTGAAAATGATTGCCTGGTTCGTGTATCTTGGGACAAATTCTTCCAGTGTCACTTCTTTTGCCACATCTTCCATCAGATCTTCCGAAATGTCTTTTTCTGCCTTTTCATTTTTTGGCTCAGTATTGTATTTCCATGCGTAGCTGTAATTCAACTGATCGGCCTTGTAGCTGTCGAACTCCTCTGGACACACTACCGACACGCCAAATTTTACCGAGTCAAACATGGAATCATTATTATTGGAAAACAAGGCGCTGTAATCTGAAAGCGCCACAAGACCGGTAATCTTCCATGTATGTCCGCCACTTTCAATCTCATCACCCACGCTCAGATCATTATTGTCTGCATACATACGGTCAATACCGATTTCTCCCGGTTTTTCAGGCATTTTCCCCTTCATCAGGCACACCTTATTGACCTCATCACGATTCTTGAAAATGCGCATTGTACTTCCATTTGTTAAAGCTTCCTCTACATAATAATTCTCGTACAATTTGATGCCCAGATCTTCGATATCCTGAATCTGAGCATTGTTCATTTTCTTTTCTGTCCGGAAATGTCCATTTTCAATGCTATATTTCTCAAAGCTTTCCTCGTACGCCTGGATCATACTTCCATCGGCCACCAGAAATCCTGATACCATTCCGATCGTCAGCGTCATCAAAATAAAAATGACCAGATATTTTCCAAATTCTCCACGAAGCTCCCGGAACAGACGTTTATTTAACGGGCTTCTCATCACGCGTCCTCCTTACCAATCCAACTCTCTCGCCGGAATCTTCTTCTCATTGCGGTAACTTTTTCTCACCGCACCGTCACGGAGACGAATCACGATGTCCGCCATGTCTTTGATTGCGTCATTGTGTGTGACCATAATGACCGTGTTACCGTACTTCTGGTTGACACGCTCGATCAGCTCCAGAATATCCTTGGACGTGTTATAATCCAAAGCTCCCGTCGGCTCATCGCAGAGCAAAATATCCGGATTTTTGACAATTGCCCTTCCGATTGCCGTTCTCTGCTGCTGCCCGCCCGACAACTGGTTCGGTAACTTTTTCCTGTGTTCATAAAGTCCCAGCGTCTGTAACAATTCATCAACATCCAGCGGTCTGTCACTTAGATAAGCCCCAACCTCAATATTTTCCCGGACAGTCAGATTCGGAATCAGATTGTACATCTGAAACACATAGCCCAGATGCTTTCTCCGATATGCCGTCAGTTTTTTCTCATTCATATCGGCCATGCGCTCACCTCCGATGGAAATGTATCCCGCATCCGCATCATCAATTCCACCGATAATATTTAACAGTGTAGACTTTCCCGAACCAGACGGTCCAAGTAATACACAAATGTCACCCTTCTCTATAGAAAAATCCACACCCCGCAGCACTTCCACACGGTTCGAATCACTGCCAAAACTCTTTTTCAGATTATTGATCTCAATAAACATATATTGTTTCCTCACTCCCTGTAGTTAGTTTAATGCAACTACATTTTACCACAGAATCAAAATGCAGAAATAGAAAGGCATGAAAAAACGGTGCACCTATTGAGAACTTTTATCAATAATTCAAAAATGCCTCGGCATTCATGCTGCGAGGTGCGCGTCATGCAATTGCATGACATACTTCTACTGCGCACCTCTG
>OGCQ01004314.1_pt1 | contig 11719 bp, 9 predicted proteins | sample 1570161 | NCBI WGS metagenome assembly OGCQ01 (sample SAMEA4384402, study PRJEB24528) | human gut metagenome
TTTCCCTGGCATTCAACAGATGATAATCCGATAAATCAGGTGCACTGATAGCCACGTTCAGATTATAAGAAACCCTCAATTGGCCTTCCTGCGGAGCCTTGGTTGTCACGACCACCACTCCGTTGGCAGCTCTTGATCCGTAGATCGCTGTGGCAGAAGCGTCTTTCAAAATCGTCACACTCTCGATACGGTCCATATTCAAGTCGAAGATTTTCTCCACATCCACCTCATATCCGTCCAGAATAAAGGTTGGCAGGTTCGGATCATTTTTCAAATTGGCTTCCGACAGTCCTTCAGCACCAAATCCGGAATTTCCCCGAATCCGGAAATTCGGCATGGAGTTCGGATTAGACCCCATATCCACATTGTCTTTCAAACGGAAAGAGGGATCAAACACCTGTAAAGCACTGAGCAGGTTATTGGAAGAGACTTTTGCCAATTCATCCTTACTCACCACTACGGCATTTCCGGTAAAACTGTCCTTATTTTTAGTAAAATATCCATTTACCACCACTTCTTCCATTTCAGCCACATCTTCCTCCATCACAATATTCAGTACAGGCTGTTTCGTATATTTTACCTCCTGTTTTTTCATTCCGGTAAATGAGAACACCAGAACCATATTTTCCATCTCAGGCAACTGCATTTTAAACTTACCGTCTACATCGGTCGCCACCCCGATGGTAGTACCTTTAATAAAAACGGAAACACCCGGCAGCGGATTGCCTTCCTTGTCTTTAACGGTTCCCTGCAAATCGAGGGCAGTCTGAGGGAGAGCGCTACGGCGGTTGATGACGATGATCTGGTCCAGCAGTTCATAGCGCAAATCCGTCCCCTTCAAGCATTCATCCAAGACCTTGGAGATTTTTGCATCGGTCATCTCGATGGATACCGGTTTCAAGCCATTCAACTGTTCGTTATTATAAACGAAAGTATAACCGCACTGAGCTTCTATAAGTTGAAAGATCTCATGCAAAGCCGTCTCTTTCACCCGGATACTTACCGTGCCGGTTTGTGCGTAAGACATAGCCGATACCTGCATCATACCGGCCCAACAAAGAAATAAAATCAACTTCATTTTTCTCAAAAATTTTCCGGGAATACCCTCTTCCGGATACCACCTTTTTCGATTTTTTTTCATAAATTTGTTTTTAACAGATTAAACACCTTGTTGTTTAATTTAGCCACCGGAAAGGACCAGTTTCCGGTGGCTAGTCTTTTATTAAAATTATAATATTTGCTTTCCTCACGAAATATAGGGACGTTTATTCAGATACGATTACCGTTCGCCCAACCACACTAAAATGTACCAGGTGAGTACGTTCCAAAAATTTCAACACTTCATTAATCGTAGCATGCCGGGGAATATTGCCCGTAAAATGCAAATCTTTTACTGCCGCATTCTGGTAGAAAATTTCAAAATCATACCAACGAGACAAGATCGACATGACCTCTTCCAATCGTTTTTCACGAAATACAAATCTTCCATCCTTCCAGGCAATCTGCTCGTAGACATCCGATTTCACTATTTTCACCCCTCCCTGATCGACATTAGCTTCAAAACCGGGAGAAAGCGAATAAGCCTTACCGGCGACATTCAATTTTACCGCGCCCTCGACCAAAGTAGTCTTAACCGCCTCATCATAAGCATGTATATTAAATGAAGTACCTAAAACCACGACCTCCACCCGATCTACCTCTACCCGGAAAGGTTTAGCTTTATTTTTAGCCACTTCGAAATACGCTTCACCGGCCAACTTCACCCTTCTTTCATCGCCTACAAAAGTGTTCGGGAATTCGAGTTTCGAATCGGAATTCAACCACACTTTCGTACCATCCGGTAAAATCAGTTGATATTCTCCTCCCCTCGGCACCACGATCCAACTTTTTTCCACCGCTACTGCTTTATCGGCCAACGAATCACCGGGCAATATCATAACTCCATCTTTTTCCTCTTTTAAAACCATCCCCTCGATTCGTTTCTCCTGCTTGTTCCCGGTATTTCCCAAGGCAATCCGTTCACCGCTTTTCAACTCGATATAAGCTTGTTTATATCCCGGACAAATGGTATCCATAGAAATAGCGGCCAATGTCGATTCCTGAGGCTGTGACACCTGAGCCCTGAAATACAACCATACCCCCAGGCATAATCCGAAGAAAACAGCTGCATAACGCGCCACCCGAATATACCACAAACGACGGGAAGAGCCGATACCCGTCTTCCGGCAAATCACTTTCCAATCGGTTTCCTTTTCTTGCCGTTGCCGATATTCCAACTTTGCAAACAATATTTTTTTATCCCTGATTCGCTGAAAAGTTTCCCGATGTTTCGGCGATTCATCCAACCATACCCGCAATTCTTCCTCTTCGGCAACACTAAGGTTGTCTTCCAAATAATTTTTGATCAGGAAAATTTTACGCTCTATTTCATCGTAATTATTCATAACGTCACAGACTTTTAGCTCTTTTAACTATAATACAATTAAAAAGGCCAAGAGAATGACAAGGAAAGTAAAAAAAGAGAAAAAAATTATCACAGTCCCAACAAGACTGTGATAATGAAAAGATTATCTAATTTATTTTTTAATGTTTTTCGGGCCCTGGCTTTATGGGTTTTCACCGTATTCACAGAAATCTGCATGATTTCAGCAATTTCGAAATTATTTTTTCCCTCCATATGGAAATATACCACTTTCCTTTGTTCCTCGGGTAATTTTTCAATTTCTTGTGCAACAATACGATGTACTTCTTCTTCAATCACTGTATCTTCGAAACCCCCTTCTTCTTCCATTTGCAGATACTCCTGAATATATTTTTCCTCGACCCGTTTACTTTTCAAGTAGTTGAAACAGCGGTTACGAACCACTTGATAAAGAAACATTTTCAGGTGTAGTTCAGATTCTATAATCATCCGGCTGTTCCACAAAACAATAAAAGCTTCCTGAACGATATCATGCATTCTTGTCTCTTCTTTTATAATCCGCACCACCCAAAGACATAATGCATGATAATATTTCTCGTAGTATTGCCGAAAAATACGTTCATCTCCCTGTTTAAATAATGTGAACCGATCTTCTTTCTCCTCTACCATAAAATAAAACATCTTACGGCCTACGAAGATAGAACAATATTTTCAACAAACACGCTCTGTTTTTCAAATTTCCTTTTGCCTACTCGATCTTCAAATCCTGTAAAACCAATCGTTCTTCGTATTGAGGTTCGGTAAACACGATACGCAAAGCCTTGATCGGAACCGTACAGATCACTTCACTGTCCCCTTCGGCATCGAACCAGCCGGAACGTATAAAACGCTCTCCATCCGTAGATATTTCGACAATAGCATGGGTAATGATATAATGGCTGGTCTGGTAAGCTCCACTCTTAATCGTTATTTTACGGCAATCCAAAGGTTTTTCGAATTCGAACAAAACGGTATCCCCGTCTTTTACCCGCCGATTACTTCTGAAAAAAGTTTTTTCGTTTCCATCCGCCAGCAACTGGGCCGGACATTTCGGATGAGCATCGATAGTCGTCGTCACCTTCATCTCCGGATGCAAGTACTTTTCGATACCGACAGCAATACTTCCCCAATGCGGCGTAAAAAATGTCTTAAACCGATAGTTTTCAGGTTGTTCTGTCTTTATCTCACCGGTATACAACGGAGAGAAACAGGTTGGTTCGTTACCATCGGCCGTGTAACGAATCACTGCCCCAGAGTAAGGAGCCGCTGCGGTCAATACCCCGTTCTGATAAGTAACTTCCGGGAAAGGTACCCGAAAACGAATGCCTTTCTGATACAAGCGCATATAATGACTCCTATCCAGACGTCCCTTGAAATCGGTCCATTCTCTTTGCTCCTGGGGTGTCCATCCGATTTCTGCCGTAACGCACAAACGCGGGAACATCTGATATTCACAATGCCAGGCCGGACGATCCATCATTTCCGACCAGATCGCCCCTTCCACTCCCAGCACATTTTTTCTTTCAGCCGGTTTCAGGCTATCGGGAATCAAGGGATTAAAAGCATATGCTTTCTCTGTAGGCACCATCCCTGCCCAATAATGTCCGCGTTCCAGCGGGGTCTGTCCCATATCGAAATAACAGTATTCCCCAGGCATCATCACTACCGGTAATCCTTTCCGGGCAGCAGCGATACCATGGTCCAGTCCGATCCACGAGAAGACTACCGTACCCGACGGCAGTTCTCCTCCGTCCATAATCTCACTCCAGCCTCCCATTTTCTTCCCTGCAGCTTCGACTAATTCCGCTACCCGGTGGATAAAATAATTCTGTACCTCGGCAGGTTTCTCAAAATGCTTCTCTTTCATCAATCCGGTACACCGGCGACAGTTTTCCCAATACTCCATCTCTACTTCATCCCCTCCGATATGGATATATGGACAAGGAAACAAGCCTGCTACTTCTTTCAGGATATCCCCCAGGATTTCGTATCCCCGTTCATTGGCAGCACACCAGGAATTCTGCGACAATTCGTGCTTCCCGGGATCTATATAATCACAAAGAATTTCAGGATAAGCAGCAGCTACCGCCCGGCTGTGTCCCGGCACTTCGATTTCCGGCATAATCATCACCTGCCGTTTAGCAGCATAACCGACCACTTCCCGGATCTGTTCCTGCGTATAGAAACCGCCATAACGGTAGTATCCCGAACAAAAAGTAGGCTGTAACTTTTCGTTCGGTCCCCTCCATGCACCGGTACGGGTCAGCTCCGGATATTTTTTGATCTCTATCCGTCAAATGCCAGTGAAAGACGTTCATCTTGTGCATAGCCAGCCAATCGATACAGTTTTTAATAAAATCTACCGAATAAACCTGACGGCATACATCCAGTGAAAATCCACGCCATCCGAACCGGGGATAATCTTCAATTTGCACTCCGGGAACGGTCCAGCTTACCGGTTGTACTTCAGTCTGAAAGATTTCGACAGGAAGCAATTGCAACAACGTCTGGATGCCATAGAATATTCCTTTCTCCGAAGCCCCTTGTATACGCACCCCCCACTCGGTAACTTCCAACCGATAGGCTTCTTCAGATAATTTCTTCAAGCTCTTATCGAGGCTTAAACGAATAGCCGGCTTGCTTTTTTCCGCTTTATTACTCACTGCTAAACGATACCCCATAGCCGGTTGAAGATAATCTGCCAACAACTCCCCACAAGTTTTCAAATCGTCATTCACCACAATGGAACAGGCGGAAGTGATATCGAACCGGCCATCGGTTTCTACTAATTTCACCGGCTTAGGTACGATATCGATGGCAGCCTCTACATGCCGCAAACTAACACAACCTAAAAACACGACTAACAGAAAAAGATTTCTTATCATAACATTCGAATTAAAGGTGATCATATATTGGATTCTGTTCTCTACATTCAGCATGCAGAAGATAAAAATAAAATATTAATTCTTGCTTATCTTTCAACAGTTCTCTCAATTCCCGCATGCCTTGCTTCAATAAAGTCTTTACTGTATTTACCGACACCCCCAATTCCTCGGCCGCCTCTTTATACATCTTCTCCTGCAACATAACCACCGTAACCACGAGACGGGTTTTATCGGGTAATTTTTCCAAGGCTCCCCGGATCAGTTCCACCGCGGAATCGTCCAAACGTTCGGCCTCTTCCAAAGCGATCTGATAATGAAGAAGATCCAGGCTTTTTACAGGTAATCTCTTCTTCTCGAGCCAGTTGATACAGGCATTTTTCACTACGGTAAACAAAAAAGTACCCAATGCCTCGGGAACGATACCGGCAAAGGTCTGTTTCGACCATAATTTTACCATTTGTTCCTGTACCAAATCTTCTGCACTCTGCAAATCATGCAAATACGATTCGGCAAATACCACTAAGGGTCTGTAATACCTTTCGAACAAGGCATCCATACCGAGCGGTTCTTTTTCCCGAAGTGTTTGCAATATCTTTGAATCTGACAACATGCCGGACATAAATGATGGACAAATATATATAATTTTAACTACAATTTATAATTTTAAAACTAGTGTAAAGTCCGATCCTGGTATAATTTATAGCAAAGCCATTGTTTCCGCTTTATTTTCCCAATAATATAAACTTAGTACAGATTTTGAAGATTAATTTTTACTTTTGCCGTAAACAAAACAGAAATATAAATGAAAACGATAATTTGTATGACGACACTTATCTTATCGATAACTTCGTGTAGCGAAAAGCAGGCCGGCAATCCTTTGCTGGAGCATTTCACTACCCCTCATCAAACCCCTCCTTTCGACCGCATCGAAACCCGGCATTACGAACCGGCTTTCGACCAGGCCATCGAGGAAGCCAAGCAAGAAATTAAAACGATTTCAACTTCGGCAGAAGCTCCGGACTTTGAAAATACCATTGTGGCGCTCGATCAGGCCGGAGAAAAACTGAGCACGATTTCTTCGATTTTTTTCAATCTAAACTCCGCCTGCACCAACGAAGAGATGCAACAGATCGCCCAACGGGTTTCGCCGAAACTCACTGAATACGGAAACAGTGTATACATGAATCCGGAACTTTTTGCACGGGTGAAAAAAGTATACGAATCCCGGGACCGGCAAAGTCTGACACCGGAACAATCTACTCTTCTGGAAGATACGTGGAAATCCTTTATTAAAGGAGGAGCCAACCTGGAAAGTGCAGCCCAGAAAAGATTTCAGGAAATAGCCATGGAGTTATCCCAACTGGGATTAAAATTCGACGAAAATACCCTGGCCGAAACCAACGGATTCACCCTCCACATTACCGACGAAAAAGATCTGTCAGGTCTTCCTGAAGGAGCGGTCGAAATGGCTGCGATGACGGCAAAAGAAAAAGAATTGGAAGGCTGGCTGTTCACTTTGCATGCCCCCAGTTACATTCCTTTTATGAAATATGCCGACAACCGGGAATTGCGGGAAAAAATGTACCGGGCTTATGCTTCAAGGGGAAACCGGGATAACCAATACGACAACAAAGAGGTGATCCGGAAGATGGTTACTCTCCGCCTGGAAAAAGCACAACTATTGGGCTATCCGACCTATGCCGAATACGTACTCACCGACCGGATGGCCCAAAACACGGAGACGGTGAATACCTTCCTCGGTCAGCTGCTGGCAGCTTCCCATCCTCATGCCCTGGCCGAAAAACAGGAAGTAGAAGAATTTGCCCGGCGTCAGGGATTTAAAGGCGAATTACAACGCTGGGATTGGGCCTATTATTCCAATAAATTGAAACAGGAAAAATACGCGCTCGACGACGAAATGCTAAAACCCTATTTCAAACTGGAAAATGTACAGCAGGGGGTATTCGGATTAGCCAACCAATTGTATGGCCTTACTTTTAAAGAAGTGGACAATATCGCCAAATACCATGAAGATGTAAAAACCTTCGAAGTATACGACCGGGACGGCCGTTTTCTTGCCGTCCTCTATACGGACTTTTTCCCACGCGAAAGCAAAGGCGGTGGTGCCTGGATGACCGAATTCAGAGGCCAGCATAAAAAAGACGGGCAGGACGTACGGCCGCTGGTTTCTCTGGTGATGAACTTTACCAAACCGACAGCCAGCAAACCTTCCCTACTGACCTTCGACGAAGTGACCACTTTCCTGCACGAGTTCGGACACTCCCTTCACGGGATGTTATCCCAATGTACTTATAATTCTACCGGAGGGACCAATGTCTACCGGGATTTTGTCGAGTTACCTTCTCAGATTATGGAAAATTGGGCACTTGAAAAAGAGTGGCTGGATACCTGGGCCGTACATTACCAGACCGGAGAGAAAATTCCCCAGGAATATATCACTAAGATCCACGAAGCAGCCAACTTCCAGAGTGGTTACCAAAACGACCGCCAATTGAGTTTCGGCCTGGTCGACATGGCCTGGCATTCGGTCACCTCTCCTGTCAACGGTTCTATCCAGGCATTCGAAAATCAGGCAATGGCTCCGACCGAATCCTTTCCGCCCGTAGACAGCAGCTGTTTTTCTACCGGTTTCGGCCATATCTTCGGAGGAGGTTATGCTGCCGGCTACTACAGCTATAAATGGGCGGAAGTGTTGGATGCAGATGCTTTCTCTGTTTTCAAACAACAAGGTATTTACGACCAGGCTACCGCCGAATCTTTCCGGAAAAATATCCTGGAAAAAGGCGGTTCCGAACACCCGATGATACTTTATAAACGCTTCCGGGGCCAGGAACCGACCATCGACGCATTGCTGGAACGAAGCGGACTGAAAAGTAAATCAGAATAGGACCTTCCACTCTAAAATCAAGTACAAACTTGCTAACAGCAATATAGATATCCGACAAAATAAATAAGTGAAACCAGTCTATCTGATTTCACTTATTTTCTAAAAGGGAATTCAGGTATTCGGGAGTTATTTCAGAAATAGTTACTTTTTTGCCTTGTTCTTTCAACCGTTGAATTTGCAGATTCGTCTTCTGCAAATTCTCCGATAAAGATCTGAAAACCCTTTCAGAAACCTGAATCTCCTGCGCATTTGTCAAATCACACACGTAGGCATCGTCCACCACTTTCACATGACTATAAAAACGATACAAAGCCACAAACATCTGAGCCGAATCTTCGGCAGTTACCGAAGCTTGAATTTGAGTCCCCGGAAGAAATTTCGACATATCGACGTCTAAAAACTTGTTTGTTTTGACGTATTGTTGGCGTAAATTGATCGAACTAGTCCTTTGCTTCTTATCCTGCTCATGCGAACACGATACAAACAAAACAAAACCAAGTAGATATCCTAAATAATTTCCCGACATTTTATAAAAATAGATTAAAACGTATCAATCAATTCTATTAGAGACAAAAAAGTCAATACGGTGCCCATGTCGCGACAAAACCTACATTTATATTACCCTCTCGTTCATAATATGAGGCATCAAATTTAAAAACCCACAGAAAAGGCAATTCATGCTCGGGAACGTCAACATAAAATGGAGTTCCCATCGTATGCCGATAAGGAGGTAAAACAATATACTCTTCACCCTTTTGCAATTGTAAACATTCATAGAATGCAATAACCGGAATAGAACTATTATTCCCTATCGACACACTAATATAATTATTTCCCCAAAAAGTAAAAGTTTTACTCCCTGACGGGACACCCATAATAGTGGTTCCGAACGAAGTCTCAACTCTTGCTGTACTCGTGGTAAAAGAACTTAAAATTAAAGAAATAGCAATGACACTAATCATCGATCTTAATTTCTGAATTGTACTTTTCATAATCCATTTGGTTTAGGGAATGATCTTCCTTCAAATAATAGAGGAGGAAGATCATTCAATGTAATAATAAATTATTTATTATTCTTCCTCATCATCTTCTACAGGAGGAGGTAAAGTTGCTTTGTACTCATTGTATTTCTGACGGAATTTATTTCCAGCTGCCTGTATATCCCAATTATATTTTTTAAAGAATTCGACAATAACTTTATATTTAGCAGTTCTGGCTATACTGTTGTCTAAATAATCCTTTTTGATGTTATCATAAGATTCCATAACTAAAAGACTAAGCCAATCTCCAAAATCTGTTGTAAATTTTCCAGAACCGGCTCCAGACAAGAATCCTCCGTTTTTACATAATTCATCGATTGCTTTATCATATTTTTCTTCATCACCGTCTTTTTGATATTGCTCTCTGATATTATCATAAGCTTCCCCATTATCATAAGCTTTTCCAGCCAATACAAATTCTTTGATCGGTTCATCGAAACGCTGAGCGATCATTGTCCCGAAATTTTTCCAAATCAAACCCGAAATCAGAGAATCCTGATAATAATAATCCGGGTTAGCCTCTTTAGTGACAGGCAAAGCTCCCTCCATTTGGTTCGGCCAACACAGTACAAACCGACTTCTTCCTAATTGTGCGTAATCAGCTGCCCACCAACTACCATTATAGGTTTTTACAAAAAATAATTCCAACGGGAAATAAGCTTTTGCAAACTCTTTGGAAACATTGCTCAATAAGGTCTGAGAAAAAATAATCGCATTTTCACGACAAGTATCATCGATCATTGTAGCTCCCATACGGTTATTAACATCTTCATACAAATAAGCATTGGTCACTTCATGCCAATCTGTGAAATCCATTCTCACCCAAAGGCCATAATCGTTATACATTTCTTTTACCCGCGCGTCAGCATCAGCAGCAGGGGAAAACATTTCCGGAATTCCCAGACTTTCAGAAGGTTTTAGGTCATCTTCATCGCTACAACTTACCAGACTGAAGGTAGCTAACATCACCATAATTTTAAATATACCATTCATTTTCATAATCGTTCGTTTTACAATTTAACTAATCTCTTGGATTCAAAGGCATATTTGGGCTGGCATTCTGTTCCGAAATCGGAATTTGCAAGACATACCGCAAATCGCCTTGTTTCAAAACATATTCTGTTCCATTTTTATAAGCATGCCTGATCTCCGGTTTTCCGAGACGCCTCAGATCAAACCAACGCAATCCTGCATCAAAAGCAGTTTCCAAGCGACGCTCCTCCAAAATTCGCTTCAATAAATCTTCATTTGTCTTAAAATCACTCTCTTTTAAAGCAACATAATCTTTCGTACGAATCCTGCTTTTCAGCAATTCGTTCAAATCAGCAATGGCTTTACCAGGCTCCGGTTTTTCTTTCTTCATATAAGCTTCTGCCCGAGTGACATACATCTCACTCAATTCAATACCGACATAATAACAAGGTGTCCCCTGATATCCATAAAAATGGTATACCGTCGGTCCTGTTGCTGCACTATTGGGATCTGTCAGATCGAGGAACGAATCAAATATATAACGACGATAATCGAGAATTGTATCATTACGACTACACAATTCAAGCAGAGAAGGATCCGGAGCCCCCATATAACTATCGTAATAAAACATATTCCCATTGGCTTTTCCACCTACCCAAAACAAAATTTCTTTAGTGTAATCGGTATCGGTGAAACCGTAATCTCCACCGAAAGCATACCGATTTCCTTCTTCATCGATATAAGATTGCAAATTGTTCATATCGAACAAAGATTTTGTATTCATCACATCTGTAGCAGCACTGATGGCTTTCTCCCACTCTCCCATAAATAAGTAGACCCGAGCTTTAAAAGCTTGCAATGAGGTGTAATTAAACCGATAATCGGATTTAGCCATTTTTCCTGACAACAGTGTAGTGGCATTATCTAAATCCTGATTAATCTGTTCCCACACCACCTTTACAGGTTCGCGCACATTATTTTGGGAGGTCATCTGTACATCTTCTGCGGTCAAAGGCATAGGCACACCGGGTTTATCCATATTCTCGGGTGCATAATTTTCAGCATACAGGTTTATCAGATAAAAATAAGCATAAGCTCTCAAAGCATAGGCTTCTCCCTTCACAATTTCATACAATTCTTTTTCTGCTTCGGCAGGAATACGCTTCTCAAAATCATCCAATACCGAATTGGCATAAAAGATGGTTTTGTACAAAGTACCCCAATAAGGATCTGTTGTTGCCGTAGGTAACTCATGAGTAGAAGCCCAAACAAAAAAAGGTTCGTTAGATTTATCGATACCATACATTGTATTAAGGTTTGCATATACATTATCGGTTGAATATTCTGTCTTCATAAAAAATTCAGACTTGGGATAACCTCCGATAAGCAAGGATTCAAAATCCTCTATGGAAACAGGTATCATACTATTGACCGGTTTGATATCCAATAGATT
>OGCQ01004318.1_pt1 | contig 11707 bp, 10 predicted proteins | sample 1570161 | NCBI WGS metagenome assembly OGCQ01 (sample SAMEA4384402, study PRJEB24528) | human gut metagenome
CGGCGGAGAGCACAGGGGCTTCATGGCAATGCTCATGAGCTTCATGGGATTGTCGTCTGCCGCCACCCGGTTGGAGCTGAGCTTTCCGCAGCGTTTGCAGCGGTGGATGATGGCCCACTCGCCGCCCTTGCGCACCCAGACGGCCACCGGCTCCATGATGCTGCCGAAGTCGTCTCCAAAATCGCATCAAAAATGGCCTGTTTACTGGGGAAATGATTGTACAGCGATGGAGCCTTGATGCCCACCGCTTTTGCAATTTCGCCCACGCTGACCGCATCATACCCTTTGGTTGAAAACAGTTCCAGAGATTTTTCCAGAATGCGCTGCTTGGTATCTTCCATTTTCCTTTGCCTTTCGCTAACTAACATTTGTTGGTTTTACTATAATCAAAAAAAGTTTCCATTGTCAAGAGGTTTCAAATACAATGGAAATAAAATCGTGCCCGCAGCCTAGCGGCATCCATGATCGGTTCAACACTCTCCACCGGCTGGCATCCCCAGTTATGTTCTGGGGATCAAGATCCCCCAGAATGCGTGTTACATCATATAGTACCTCCTTGCGGCTATTTACAACTAACCCTATAAAAAGCATCCTGCGCTCCGGCAAAAAGGTCAAGGGCTTTGCAGCAGAGCGAGTGCGGGCGGCTTCTTCTGCCGAAAAATTAGCTTCCATAAACATCCCTGCTTTTTCTTGACAACATTCTGTATGCGTGTTATTTTAAATTTCGTCAATTAGCTTAACCTAACCATCTGAGAGGCTTTGCCCCGCAGGTTTTTCTTTGCACGCAATGTTAGGTTTAGCTAACTATATGGCAGTGCTTTTCTGCCACTGCGATAAAAGGAGTATTTTCATGAGAACAAAGAAATTTCTTTCCCTGCTGCTGTCGGCAGCTATGGCGTTCAGCCTGCTGACCGCCACTGCCTTTGCAGCAGCCCCTGCCGAGGAGGAAAACGGCTTTTTCGATTTTCTCCTCGGCAAAAAGTACACCTACCTCTATGCTGCCCTGACTTGGGATGAGTACTGGGCAAACGAGAAGGTCTATGCCGCCGGCAGCACCGCCGCTTCTGCGCAGCTGGACAGCCACGAGGAGCAGGATCTGGGCGCATTTGACGCAGTCTCCCGCGCAACCGTCAACCACGGTCTGCACCGCGGCAGCTTCCAGAGCACTGCTGTCATCTACGCCAAGGACGGCAGCACCTACACCGTTTCCCACTGGTCGGACGATGGCAAGACCATCTATCTGGCCGATGGCACCACCGTAGGCTGGAACCGCGGCACCATCACTAAGGCCGACGGTTCTACCGTGCAGATGGACCACTACGAGGTACTGGGCACCAAGTATGTGCCGGTGCGCGTGGCTACCAGCGACCTTGCAGATTTCTGCTCCAAGTACACCGTGGTGGAAAACGGCGGTCAGCTGGTGGGCGGCTACTCTGAAAAGAACCTGACCGCCTACACCCTGACGGCTGCGGTGGACAAGAACACCAACGGCCTGAAGTACGCAACCAAGAGCGGCAATGGCTACACCTTCTCCGCCGCGCACAACGGCACCGGCTCCGGCGTGGCAGAAGCCGCCCAGAAGGCTACCGATGGTCTTACCGTGAACCTGCGCAGCGGCAGCGACGTGGGCAGCTTTGGCGAGTTCATCCGTGTAGACCTGAACGGCAACTACGGCGAGCTGGGCTCCCGGATGCAGTCTGTGGTGTGGACCTACTACGGCGATGACAGTACCTACACCCACGCCAAGGCCTCCTACGGCACCAAGTTTGCAGCCGACAACTGGATGCACAAGTCCATGGGCATCCAGCTGGGTCTGAGCGATTCCGCCCGCTGCCAGCTGCCGGAGGGCACCGATGGCACCGGCTACTGGACCGTCACCATCCGTGCACTGGGCTACGCCGATACGGTGGTCAAGTTCCAGACCACTGCCGAGAACCTTGCCAAGCACGAGCTGGCAAGCGATGCCGACCGCGTCGCCCTGCAGGCTGTGGTCGCCACGGCACAGAGCAAGGCAAAGGCCGCTTACACCGCCGACAGCTATGCCAATCTGGAGACCGAGCTGGCCGAGAGCGTGGAGCTTTTGAGCCGCGAGACCCTGTATAAGGCCGCTGCACTGGAGCAGGTGACCCACCTGACCGATGCCGTGCAGAACCTGAAGGCTGCCTGATCCGGCAAAAAAAGAACACAAAAAAGCAAGGTCGCTTTATGCAGGCGGCCTTGCTTTTCCGTGTCAGGAGGAGTTGGAATGAACAAAAAACGATGCAACACGCTGCTGCCGCTGATGCAGCTGCTCCCGGCGGTGGCAGCAGCGGCAGCTGTGCTTTTTGCGCTGCCGCGCACCGCGCCGGTGCTGGCTGCCGTGCCGGAAAGGTTGACGGCCGTGGTGGAGCAGCCGGTGGAAGCCGCTTCCGTTGAAGCGGAGGAAGAAGCCCTGCCCAAGCTGCCCTATGCCGACGGCGTTTACGTTGGCTCTTCCCGGGGCTACGGCGGTACCGTCCGGGTACAGGTAACCATGGAAAACGGCAGCATCACGGAGGTGGAAATATTGGACGCCTCCCACGAGACAAAGCAGTTCCTACGGCGCGCCAAACGGCTTTTGACCACCGTGGTGGATGCCCAGAGCTGGGAGGTGGACGCCGTTTCCGAGGCCACCTACACCAGCCGGGGCATTCTGGGCGCGGTGCAGAACGCCCTGACCGGCGAGGTGGTGAATAATCCCCTGCCGCCGCAGCCAAAGCCCGCCGCGCCGCTGGTGGTGGAGGAATTTACAGCACCCTCCACCTACCTTGACGGCATCTACACTGCCGAAGCCATAGGCTTTGAGGGCAAAATCACAGTGCAGATCACGGTGGCAGAGGATAAGATCACTGATATCACGGTTTTGAGTGCTGAGGATGAGGAAGAATATCTCTCCCGGGCAAAGCGGGTCATCCCCGCCATTCTGGAGGGGCAAAGCCCCAATGTGGATGCCGTTTCCGGTGCAACCTACTCCTCCACCGGCATCCTGAACGCGGTCAAGCTGGCGCTGGCAAAGGCAGCAGTTGCCCCGGCAGAGGAAGCCGACCCGGAGCAGGCAGCCTCGGAAGAAGTGGTAGAAGAAGCCGCGCCGTCCGAAGCGGCAGAACCCGAGGAAACGCCGGTCACCGTGCCCACCGTGGAGGTGGTGCAGCCGGAGGAAAAGCGCACCGTTCCTGCGTGGCTCAAGGAAGTATGGCAGCAGCTTTTCCCGGCAGAAACACCGGACAGTTCTGAACCGGCATCTTCTGAGGAAGTGCTGCCGACATCCGAGGCGGCGCTGCCGCCGGAAGAGACAGAAACCGAATCTGAAACGGAAGGAGCAGCGGAATGAAATACAAGAATTTTCTCCTCCGGGCGGTGAACCTGCTGCTGATTTTGGGGGTACTGTGGCAATACCAGCAGGTGGCGCTGGTCCGGGCGGCAGCGGTAAGCCAGCGCAAGCAGGAGATTGCCGAGGTAGAAGCCTACAATGCTTCCGTTTTGCAGGCGCAGAGCGCAGCGCAGGCAGAGCAGACCCAAAGCGGCTACCGGGACGGCACCTACGAGGGCAGCGCCTTTGGCTTTGGCGATGTCATCCGGGTGTCGGTGACCATCCAGAACGGAAAGATGACCGATATTGCGGTGCTGGACGCTTCCGGCGAAGATAAGCCCTACTATAAACAGGCGCTGCCTTTGCTGGACGAGATGCTGGCAGTGCAGTCTGCTGAGGTGGATACCGTTTCCGGCGCTACCCTCACGGCAGAAGGACTTATCGGTGCAGTAGCGGACGCACTGGGAAAGGCGGCAGCATAATGGAAAAAACACAGACAAAGCCTTTAACGGCGGCGCAGCAGCGTCAGCGGGACAAAAAGCGCCGTACATGGCTGCGCGCCGGGGTGCAGCTGTTCTTCTTTGTGACCATGCCGGGCGCATTCGTGGCCGGGTTTTCCGGGGTAAAACAGATCTTTCTGCACATCGGCGCAGGCGAGGTGCTCTCGGCAGATAGCTTCTCGCTTTCCCTGCTGGGGCTGTGCGGCTTCACCCTTTTGTTCGACCGGTTTTTCTGCGGGTACGCCTGCGCCTTTGGCAGCTTGGGCGATGCCGTCTGGGCGCTTTCTGGCCTTATCCAGAAAAAGTTGCTCCGCCGCAAAAAGCAGCTCCGGCTGCCGGAGCGGGCGGTGCTTTGGGGGCAGAAGGTCAAATATCTGCTGCTGGCAGGGCTGGTGGCGCTGTATGTGACCCGGCAGGAAAAGCTGCTGACCGGCGCAAGCCCGTGGGAGGTGTTTTCCCGCCTGACGGCTCTGCGTCTGCCGCCGGAGGGCTTCGGCGTAGGCATCGCGCTGCTTGTGCTCATTTTGCTGGGTATGGCAGTGCAGCCCCGGTTCTTCTGTCAGTTTCTCTGCCCCATGGGTGCGGTGTTCGCCCTGCTGCCGGTGCTGCCCTTTGCGCGGCTGCACCGACAGAGCGATGACTGCATCCCGGGCTGCAATGCCTGCAAACAGCAGTGCCCGGTGTGCCTGAAACTGGAGGAAAACAGCCTGCGCAGCGGGGAGTGCATCGCCTGCGAAGCCTGCGTGGGCACCTGCCCCAAGCAGAACATCCACCGGTGGGATTTGGCTCTTTGCAAGCACCGGTGGATACCGGTGCTGGGTAAGGCGCTGCTCTTCTTCCTGCTGGGCTGCTGGCTGGGCTTCTGCCGGTTTATCTGAAACAAAAAAGGGAGGCCGCCGCACAATATCGTGCAGCGCCTCCCTTTTGGCTAAGACGATTTTGAATGCCCTCCGCTATGCTCTGGGCATTTTCATCGGAAAAACTATTTATAATTTCGGAACGCCGGAGCGTCTGCGGACGCTCCGGCGTTCCATTTTCACGGTAAAGGCTTCTGCTCCAGCAGGTCTGTCATGCTGCGCAGGCTGATGCCAAGGGTGGAAAGGTTATGCAGCATTGCGCTGGTAGCCGGGGGCAGAATGCCCAACGCGCCCAGAAGGATGAGCGCGGAGTTGAAGCTGAGGACGAACCGGTAATTGCTACCCACCCGCTTTTGCAGGGCGTTGGCAATGGCTTTTAAGGTCACCAGCTCTTCCAGACTGTCGGCGCGGATGGTCACATCGGCAATTTCCCGGGCGATGGCGGCACCGGAATGGATGGCGATACCGATATCTGCCGCCGACAAGGCAGGAGAATCATTGATGCCGTCACCGATCATCACCACCGTATGTCCTTCGGCTTTGGCGTCGCGGACAAAGGCGGCTTTATCCTCCGGCAGCACCTCTGCAAAGCAGCGGTCCACCCCCACCTGCGCCGCAATGGCGCGGGCGGTGCGGTCGCTGTCGCCGGTCATCATAACCGTCTGGGCAATGCCCAGCTTCCGGAGCTTATGCAGCACCTGTGCCGCCTCCGGGCGCAGGGGGTCTGCGATGCAGATGACCCCCGCCAGCACCCCGGAAGCAGCCAGATACAGGTGGGAATACTGCGGGTCCAGCGCATCGAACTTTGCCTGTTCCCCTGCCGGGATGGTGCAGCCCTCGTCCTCAAAAATGAAGTGGGCGCTGCCGATGACCACCCGCGTGCCGCCCACCCGGCTGGCAATGCCGTGCGCCACGATGTACTCCACCTCGGAGTGCATCTCCTCGTGGGAGATGCCCCGCTCTCTGGCGGCGCGGACAACGGCGTTTGCCATGGAATGGGGGAAATGCTCTTCCAGACAGGCGGCAAGCTGCAATACCTCCTGCTCCTCGCAGCCGGAGAAAGGCACCACCTGCACCACCTGCGGGGTGGCGCGGGTGAGGGTGCCGGTCTTATCGAACACGATGGTGTCCGCCTTTGCCAGCGCTTCCAGATACTTGCCGCCCTTTACGGTAATGTGGTATTCCCCGCACTCCCGCATGGCAGAAAGCACCGCCAGCGGCATGGAAAGCTTCAGCGCACAGGAGAAGTCCACCATCAAAATGGAGATGGCGCGGGTGACGTTGCGGGTAAAGGCGTAGGTAGCCACCGTACCGGCAAGGCACCAAGGCACCAGACGGTCGGCCAGCAGCAAAGCCCGGTTCTCAGTACCGGACTTGAGCTTTTCCGATTCCTCGATCATGGCCACGATCTTATCGTAGCGGTTGGCGCCGCCCTCTGCCTTGGCCACAAGGACGCATTCGCCCTCTTCCACCACTGTTCCGGCGTAGACGGTGGCACCGGTGGTCTTGCGCACCGGCATAGACTCGCCGGTCAGGGCAGCTTGGTTCACCATGGCCTCGCCCTCCAGCACCATACCATCCAACGGGATCATGTTGCCGGAGCGCACCACTACCTCGTCCCCGGCGTGAACGCGGGTCAACGGCACCAGCACCTCGCCCTGCGGGGTGCGCACCCAGACCTTATCCACGTTCAGCGCCATGCTGCGGGCAAGGTCATCCAAGCTCTTTTTCCTTGTCCACTCTTCCAGCAAGCTGCTCACCGTCAGCAGGAACATCACCGACCCTGCGGTGCTGTAATCCCCCCGCAGGAGAGAGGCGGTGATGCTGAGCGCATCCAGCACCTCTACTTCCAGCTTGCGGTGCAGCAGGCAGCGGATCCCCTTCCAGATAAAGGCGATGGAGCGCCACACCGTATAGGCCGCCGCGATGGGCGCAGGCAGGAACACCTTGCGGAACGCCCGGCCCGCCACAAGACCGACCATCTTTTCCTGATATTCCTGATTGATCTTCCGGCTGTCGTGAGAGGTGACCAGCACCTCCAATTCTTCGTTGTCAAAGCGGTAGGCCGCCAGCAGGGCGGCGGCGTCCCTCCGGCTACCCCGGTAGGTCAGCACCACATCTCCGGTGCGCTCGTAGACGGTGGCTTTCTGGATATTGTCCTGCCCGTTCAGGTAGGCTTCCAGCACGTCTGCCCGGTGCAGGGTCATGCGCACAGCGCAGACGTGCACCCGCATCCGTCCCTTGCCTTCATGTAAGATCGTACATTTCATTGCTTTTCTTACCCCTCTGCGTAAAAAAGAGCCGCCCAAAGCGGCGGCTCTGCTGCGCTATATCACTGTGCGGTCTGCTCTGCGGGCTGCTCTTCTTCAGCCGTATCCTCGATGACCTCCTGTGCAGCCTCGGCGGCGCGGCTCTCGTTGATGGCCTTTGCATCGGCAAGGATGTCACCGGCCTCCTCCTGCACCTTATTCACGGTCTGCATGGTGCAGTCCTTCATCCGCAGCACCGCAGCAGTGGTCTGGGTGTAGACCTTTTTGGCATCCTTGCTGGACAGCACCTTGAAGCCGGCAGAGCCGAACACCACACCGCCCAAAAACAGTGCAAGCTTTTTTGTATCAAACATATTTACCCCTCGTTTCTGTATTTCCTATCTGTGTGCCCATCCCCTTGAGCGGGGCAGGCTCTTTATCTTTATATTGTAGCACGCTTTTTGGGTTTTTCAATGTTTTTCGACGATGTTAGGACGTATTAACATTGTTAGCAGCAGTTTGATACGGAGGATCTTTTTGGTCATACTCCCTTGCAGAGAGCAGCAGGCCGCAGCCTATATTTGTTTTGGGTATCCTCTTGTTTTCAAACCGCTATCACAGGTTCCGGCTGGCTAGTCTGCAGCAGCGCCGATCTCGATCACCTCGTTCTTGAGTTCCTTCCTGTGTACCAGCCGCGTATACGTGGTGTTCATTTCCAGATCAATGAAGATGCTCATTTTCAATGTCCCTTTTTGTTTCGCGCAGTTTTCGGTTGATTTTCTGAACCTATTCTACACCCTTATCCGTCCGATAGGCGGTACTTCTGTTACCACATTTTAGTTTTCTTCGGCCATTTTCTGCATTTGGGCGAACAGTGCATAGTATGCAGACCCTCTGGCGATCTCCAACTCCTCATAGCTTTCCAGAACCTGCACCTGTTCGTAATATTCCTGCGGCTTCGATTCGTCTGCAATGGAGCTGCGATCTGTCACCACAAAAGCGCTGTGTATGTAGAAAACCCTGCAAATTCCAACACCGTCGGAATCCGCAGGGTCGATTTCAAGCTATTTATGCGTTCAACGCCTTGTCGAGATAGCGTTTCACTTCCTTCGGCTTCAGACCGGCTTCTTTCTCCAAAGCGGTGCGGATCACCTCCAGATAGTTCGGAGACGGTGCCTTCTGCGGGCGGGTCGTGCTGCTGATCAAGGTATAGACCGGCAGATTATCCTTGCCCATCCCCAGCAGGAACTGATGCCCATACCAGTTGGCCGAGGCTCCCTCCTGCCGCATGATGTCATGCAGCTGATTCCTCGTAATGCGGTACAGCCGGAACAATACCGGCTCATAACCCGCCGGGTCATAAAAAGCTACGCCGCCGTAATCCCAGCTAGGGCTTTCATTGCCGAAATACAGCCTGCCACGATAATCCGTCCAATACGATTCCTTCCACAGCGTGGTATCGTTACAGCCATAATAGCGCTTTCCGTTGGGCGCTACGCCGCCCTGCACATAGCAGCGGAACCGTTCCTCCGACAGGTTGGAGCCGTAGCAGGCATACCAGACTTCTTCCTCATGCTTCGGCTGCCAGCAGGAACTCTCTAAACAGCCCTGCGTACCCTTATTATATAAGTACGCTTCTGCACGAAGGCTGCCCTGCTCAGACTTCACCCACACCTCCCGGCGCAGATAGAGGTTGCCCTCGTCCTCATAGCGATCCATCTCTGCCATCATCTCCGGCGAGACAAAGTACACCTCACCCAGAACCGCCTCGTTTTTCTTCTGCACGATTCCGGGGTATGCGCCCAGATCCACCATGGTATGGTCGTACAGGGTATACCGCCGAGAGTAGGCCGCATCCTTCAACAGATCGTGGGCGGGCTGTCCCTGCATCAGCGTCCCATAAACAAAGAGCGTATGGGTCTTGCCGTGATAAGCAGCCACCACCTGTTCCAACTCTGCGGTGATCGGCACAGGCCACATTCCCATTTCCACCATCGACGTGTGGTTCTGCTTTGCCCTTGCAATGTCGCGTTCGAACATCTGAATGGTGTCCTGTACCAGTGCCGTGAACTCTGCGCAAAGATTACCGTTTTCCTCAACGAATGCCTTAACATCGGCCTTGGCCAGCAAAATCAGATTGCGGCGCTGCCCGGAGTCTGCATCCAGTCCATGGTCACGCAGTCCGCGCCCCGTGCAGCCATGCAGCAGGTTTTTGAAAAACGCCGTCCGTGCTTCGTCAAAGATTTCCCGCATGGTCTGCCATGCGTAGATGGCTGCTGCTGCCGCCGCATAGCTCGGATGGTAATACAAGTCCACCCGGCAATCAGAGGGCATGTTTTTGTCGATCACCAGCGGGATCAGCCCCTCTTCAGTCTGGAGAACTGCAGCCGCATCCAGAAATGCCGCCATCTCCGTCCGGGAAAGGGTGCGGTAGCGCTCCTGCTCGGCTGCGAGGTACAAGGCCTCTGCGCAGTCAAATGCCTGCTGTACGCCGTTTTCCTGTTCAACCGAAAAGCGGCACAGAGGTTTCTTGTAAGCATTATCAAAATTCATCATGGTGTTCTCCTTTTATTGTGGTGTGTTTCGTTCTGACACCATGATAGCACTGGCTTCGTCAAATACACGGTAATGCAGAGACGTCAGTTGTATCTAACTTTCAAAATCTCATCCAGCATGACCCTCTCCCCGATTTTTTCTTTTAGGATATACTCTTTGCCCAGTTTTTGATATTGCGCTTCGTCTACGACTGCAATTTCAAAAGGCTGGTATCTGGAAACAAAATAGAATCTGCACTTCGGAAAAAATTTATCCTTGCATTGAATCGTATAAACGTGTTCCATTCCGTAACGTGCATCTTTGAGGGCAAGCATCAGATCAATGCCGTCATCATAGCGGTTCAGCATCTCCGTCTCCGTAAAGAACTCGTCGACCCAATGCTCCGCTTTCCATTCCATCTTATCCAAAAACGCACCGAATGCCACCGCCTCTTTTTCTTCTTCTTCACTCCTGTTCACATATCGTGTAACACGATCTTCTGAGACATAAGCCTCTCGTATCCGCTTCTTTGCGTAAGGTGACAACTGACTCCATATCCCATACGCCAAATCCGCAGACAATTCGTTTCCGTAGCAGCGGGAGTCGTAGGCAATGCCAAGCGATTTCAACAGATAGGCCGCCTGTGTTATATTCAGCTGCATCACGATTGGATTCAGCGTGTCCGGCGTATAAGTATACCGTTTTCTGCCGTCTTTCCGTATTTTTACGTCTGTCGAAACCCGCTGTCCACCCAGCGTCCACGGTTCATCCTCCATATCACCATTCAACCGCTTCAGATAGGTGCGCAGCGTTTTTTCTTTTACGCCAATCGTATCACAAAGGGGTTCTCTTTCGCAGCCCAAGCCATCCGTGCCATGCAGCCCCTTGAGCAGTTGGATCAGTTTACCATCTTCGGATTCAAGGAACGGTCGTAACGGACGGCTGATGGAAAAGCCATACTCCTTTTCCATCACGGCAAGCCACACATTAAACACTTCCCAAAGCCGCTGCTTATGTTCAATACTGCCGGGCTGTCCATCAAGCGTCTTGCCCATCGCATCAGAGATCAATCCGCAATCCGCTTTCAAATCATCCCCCTGAGAATCTGTATCTTTTATTTCCAGCTCTGATTCCAATTTCTTCCGCAACAATTTTTTGCTCAATATTCTTTTTGCATTTTCAGACTCTTCTTCTGGGAGCTGCTCTGCGGCACGCCGGAGCATTTCCAGCAATCGTTCCACTTTTGCATCCTGATCCATCCGATTATCCTCCTGCTCACATTTCATATCTTGATATCAATTTTGAGAGAACGTATGGGACACAGTTTTTAACCCATTATAACATTCCCTGTTCCGAAAGCCAACTTCTGTTATAGCGCTGCATCTTGACAAAGGTTCCAGAATTGGGTCTGCCATTTGCTGTACTTTGCCCTGCGGGTCAAGGCCATAAAGTCTGCGGAACCGGAGAACGCAGAGCAAATCAAGCTTTGCAAAACTACGGCAGGGCATAAAAAAGCGGACAACCGTTCTGGGGTCGTCCGCAGGGGGATGGATTGCTTTCGTTACTTGATAAACTGGAAGTTATTTTACATGTCTTTCATAATCAAAATGTTTCCCAAAATATATCCACAATCCCATTCTTTGAATATTTCATTATCATAATGGAAACAAGGGTGCTTAAATACAATACCCGCTCCAATTCCATTATCATAAACTTTTAGATAATCCTCATCATCAGAAGATAAAACTTTGACCGAATCCGGGAATGTCTCTCCAAATACTTCCTCATCTGTGTATAAATCTTTTTGATACTGAGGTAATGCTAAAATCTTTTTGCTCCTTGAGAATTTCATGAGCCAACCGGACGTGATACCGACTTTTCTGTCAACGCCGCTGCACAAACAGGGGCAGGAACTTCGTTCGGAGCAAACGGTGGCCTCCTTACATGAGCAGCACAACCTCTACTTATTTTTGCGCCTTAACAATTCAAAAACATTTGTGGAGCTGGTCAGAATGCCCATCTGGATGGCGTTCAGCATATTGGTGATGCCGACTTCCGTTTCTTTCAACTGCGTTTCATAGATGGGCAAATCCGCGCTTTCCTGATTTTGCAATTCCATAACCTTGGCGATGATGGCATTCATGGAAGCGTCATCTTCCACCAGCTTCATGGTTTCGTTGACCACCAGATCTTCCAGCCACTGTTTCCGCACGGCCTTTTTATCGCAGGTCTTTTTCT
>OGCQ01004327.1_pt1 | contig 11679 bp, 12 predicted proteins | sample 1570161 | NCBI WGS metagenome assembly OGCQ01 (sample SAMEA4384402, study PRJEB24528) | human gut metagenome
TGCAAGCGTTCATCTGCCGCACCCATTCCATTTGGTTTTCAGCTTTCAGTTGCTCGGTCACGCCGTTTTGCTCTGCCAGTGACCGCACGATCAGCTCCATGCGGTTTCGTGCCGCTTCGTCAATCTCGGCGCAATACTGTCTTACGTACACCCAGCTATCGCGCGGAATGCCTCTTCTTTTGTTTTACAGCGCGGTCCCCTTTTTCGGCACGAAAAAGGACTTCATATCCGCCCTTTCAAGCTCGAGCAGCTTGATCTTTTTGTCGACGCCGCCCGCGTAGCCGGTCAGGCTGCCGCTCGCGCCGACCACGCGGTGGCAGGGGATGATGAGCGAAATATCGTTGTGCCCCACCGCGCCGCCGACGGCCTGCGCAGACATGTGCGTTAGGCCCTGCTTCTCCGCCAGCTTTCGCGCAAGCGCGCCGTAGGTCGTTGTTTCACCGCAGGGAATTTCCAGCAGCAGCGCCCATACTGCCTGCTGGAATGCCGAACCCACGGGGTGGAGCGGCGGCGTGAAGTCCGGCTCGCGGCCCGAAAAGTAGATATCGAGCCAGCGCTTGGCCTCGCACAAAACAGGCGTCTCGCTCTCGGCATACTCTTTTGGCAGCGTGCGGGCAAAATATTTCTGCCCGTCGAACCACAGGCCCGTCAAGCCCTCTTCGTCCGCCGCAAGCAGGATGCCGCCGAGCGGCGAATCATAATGTTGGGTGTAAGTCATCGTCCTCGCCTCATTTCTTCTCTTTCGGCGCGTAATCGTGCAGCTCGGGGATCGCACCGCCGGACACTGCCCAGAGGTACAGGCTCGCCACGCTGCCATAGGGCGAAAAGCGGCGGCGGTACTTTTCAAAGAGCCCTCGGTCGATCTTTCGGTGGTGGTACACCATGCGCAGCCCCCGCTGGATGGCAAGGTCGTCGCAGCTCAGCACGTCCGGCCGCTGCATGCAGAAGAGCAGGATCATCTCCGCCGTCCACACGCCGATGCCCTTGAGGGACGAAAGCTCCCGGATAGCCTCCTCGTCGCTTTTTTGCCAGATACCTTCTAAATCGAATGCGCCGGTGTGGACCTTTTCGGCAAAATCCGTGATGTACTCCGCCTTTCTGAACGTCATGCCGAGTGATTGGAGCTTGGAAACACCCGCGGCGAGGACCGTCTCGGCGTTGACCGCGGCGAGGACCGTCTCGGCGTTGACCTCGCCGAGTGCCGACAGCATCCGCTGCCAGATCGTCTCCTGTGCCTTGGTCGAGATCTGCTGGCCGACGATGTGGTGCACGACGGCGGAAAAGAGGTCAGTATCCACTTTTCTCTCGACATGGCCGATGCGGTCGATGACCTCGGCCATGCGCTTATCCTTCTTTTTAAGATAGTCGGTCTCCTCTTTCCCGTAGGCAAAATACATTGAGCTTCCTCCCCGCCGCGTCATCTAAAACGTATGTTCTATATATTATATGGTGCCATTTTCTTTCTGTCAAGCGTGCAAGCTTTTGTAACGGACTATCGAAAAAATTTTCGAGACCCTCTTGACTGAAAGTGTACTTTAAGTTGTAGAGTATCAGTGAACTTTAAGAACAACAAGTTTTTTCAGGAGGAATGTCTCATGAACAAGCCTTATATCGTATGCCACATGATGACCTCGGTCGACGGACGTATCGACTGCACCATGACCGAGCACCTACCCGGCGTGCAGGAATATTACGACACGCTCGACGCGCTGGACGCGCCCACACGTATCAGCGGCCGCGTGACCGCGGAGCTCGAAATGGCGCTGCCCGGAAAGTTTGAGGCCAAGACCGCCGAAGCACTTGGCAAGGAGGCCTTTTCCAAGGCCGCCGACGCCGAGGGCTACGAGATCGTCGTTGACACCCACGGCACGCTCCTCTGGGGTGAGAGCGCCGAAGACGAGCGTCCGCTGCTCATCCTGACGAGCGAGCAGGTCAGCAAGGAGTACCTTGCGTATCTCAACGGCAAGCACATCTCGTGGATCGCCTGCGGCAAGGAACACGTCGACTTGAAGCGCGCGTGCGAAATTCTCGCCGCGGAGTTCGGCGTCAAGAGAGCCGCCGCGGTCGGCGGCGGACACATCAACGCAGGCTTCCTCGCCGCGGGGCTACTCGACGAGGTCAGCATTCTGATCGGCGCCGGCATCGACGGCCGCGGCGGCATGCAGAGCGTGTTCGACGGCCTGCCGATGGAGCGCGGCGTCACGCCGCTCAAGCTCACGAGCGTGCAGCAGTACGGCAGCGGCGCGGTCTGGCTGCGCTACAATGTGGAAAAGTAAAGCAGAGGAGGCTTTTTAACATGAAGTACGAAAATAAAGAAGCATTTGAACAGGTCAACATGTTCGGCACCGGCACGCCGAACACCGCTTACTCCAAGTTTTTCATCGGCGATTCGTTCTTAAATCCTCTGACTGACCCGAAAGGCAGCCTCTTCGCCGCGAACGTGACCTTCGAGCCCGCCTGCCGCAACAACTGGCACATCCATCACGCGACTTCCGGCGGTGGACAGCTCCTTCTCTGCACCGCGGGCGAGGGCTGGTATCAGGAAGAGGGCAAGGACGCCGTCAGCCTGCACGAGGGCGGCGTCATCATGATCCCCGCGAACGTGAAGCACTGGCATGGCGCGAAAAAGGACAGCTGGTTCAGCCACATCGCCGTTGAAGTCCCCGGCAAAAACTGCCGGAACGAGTGGTGCGAGCCGGTCTCGGACGAAGAGTACAATAAGCTGTAATCGGAGGCAATTTCCATGATCTTAAACGAAACTTATACGCTCGAAAACGGCCTGAGCATCCCCAAGCTCGGCCTTGGCACCTGGTTCATCGACGACGATCAGGCCGCCGAGGCCGTCCGCACCGCCGTGAAGCTCGGCTACCGCCTCATCGATACCGCGCAGGCCTACGGCAACGAGCGCGGCGTGGGCGAGGGCGTGCGCACCTGCGGCGTTCCGCGCGAGGAGCTTTTTGTCGCCAGCAAGGTGGCCGCGGAGCTCAAGACCTATGACGAGGCCAAAAAGTCCATCGACGAAACGCTCGAGAAGATGGGCCTTGACTACCTTGACCAGATGATCATCCACTCTCCCCAGCCGTGGAACCAGTTTCGCGTCGAAAAGCGCTATTCTGAAGAAAATAAAGCCGTCTGGCGCGCGCTCGAGGATGCGCAAAGCGAGGGCAAGGTCAAGGTCATCGGCGTGTCGAACTTTCTGCGCGACGACCTTGAAAATCTGCTCTCCGACTGCCGCGTAAAGCCGATGGTCAACCAGATCCTGCTGCACATCAGCAACACCGACCTCGCGCTGCTCGACTACTGCCGCGAGCAGGGCATCCAGGTGGAGGCCTACTCCCCCATCGCCCATGGCGAGGCGCTCAAGAACCCCGCCATCGCGGAGATGGCGAAAAAGTACGGCGTCACCGCCGCGCAGCTGTGCATCCGCTATGTCATCGAGCTCGGCGCGGTCGCGCTGCCGAAGACGGCCAACCCCGAGCACATGGCGAGCAACGCCGCCGTGGACTTCACCATCTCGAGTGAGGACATGGAGACGCTCAAGCACACGGACCGCATCGCCGACTACGGCGAGTTCAACATCTTCCCCGTCTTCAGCGGCAAGCCGCTCGCGTAACGAACGCAAAAGGAAAAGGAGAGAACGCAGCAGCGTCCTCTCCTTTTTTTACAAAAGCATGCAGAAACCGATCTGCATACAGAGCCATCTTTCAAAAAGCCCCTTATTTCTTCTCTTCCTCGCGCACAAACATCATCAAAAAGCTGACTGCGAGCAGCAGGCAGGACACCCAGATGCCCTTTTCGGCAAAGCGCGCCGTCAGGACGCTGCCAAGCCCCGCGCCGACGGCAAAAATACCGATGACGCCAAAATACGTCAGTGCCTTTTTCAGCACCTCGCGGTCGTGCGTGTGGAAGTAGACGCACAGCGCCTCGGTGCCGCTGCGCATGTTGCCGATGCACATGGTGCTCGCGTAGGCGTGGCCGCGCACCTTGCGGAAGGTCTGCACCTGCATCGCGCAGACGAACGAGACGAGCGCGTTTGCAAAGGTGTTGACCTCCTGCGGCAGGAAGCCGACAAAAAACAGCAGCACGATCTCGGCCAGAATGATGAGCTGGCGCCAGTGCACCTTTTCCATGCACTTATAGCGGCGGTGGACGCATTCCGCCACAAAAATGCCCACCATAAACGAGATCACCGGCACAAAATAGCGGAAAACACCTGCCCAGTCGCCTGCAAAAAGGTGTGTGCTCATCAGCACGATGTTGCCCGTCTGCGCGTTGGCAAACACCTTGTCGCGGCAGCAATAGGTATAGGCGTCCTGCAATCCGCCGGATAAAATGATAAATGCGGACATCAGGAACGAATCGGACATCTGCCCGTGCGGTCGATCAAGCTGCATGGTTACATTTTGGCTCCTGTTCATTAAAATTCCACCATGATTATACGGCGGTGGCCGCGCTTCGTCAAGCGGCTTTTGCGTCGAACCGCGCGGTATATCTGCGGATGCACGCCGCAGCGTAAACGGCGGTGACAAGCTCCGTGATGGGCATGGCGAACCAGAGCGAATCCGCGCCCGCAAGAAACGGCAGCATCAGGATCAGTGCACCGCTGATGACGAGTCCGCGCGCGACCGACACGATAAACGCCGCCTTCGGCTGTAAGATGGCCTGGAAATAATACGTCGAGAAGATGTTGAACGGCAGCAGCAGGAATGAGATCGCATACGCGCGGATGATGGCCGGGGCCATCGCCAAGATCGTCTCCGTCGGGCTCATAAAAATGCGGATGTAGAGATTCGGGCAAGCCACGCTCGGCGTCGTCCAGAAAACGCCGAAAAATACGACCGTCCACAGCGCATATCGCAGCGTCTCGCAGATGCGAGCCTCTTTCCCCGCGCCGAAATTCGTCGAAATGATGGGCTGGGATGCCTGTCCGACGCTGTACGCGCAGCACTGGGCGAATGTGCTGACGTTGATGATGGGGTCGTAGATCGCGAGCGCGTCCGAGCCGAGGTATTGCATGATCTGGCGGTTGAAGAGCGCAGTCAGAATACCCATCGCCATGTCGATAAAAAAGCTCGAAAAGCCCGTGACGGCGATCTTCCACAGCTTGCGCGCAAGCCTCTTTGGTTTCACGAGGCGCAGCGTGTTCTTCCTGCTCGCAAAGTGCGTCAGCATCACGAGGAACGACACCGCCGAGTCCAGCGCCGTGGCAAGACCCGCGCCGTAAACGCCCATATCGCATGGGAAGACGAAGAACCAGTCGCCGAGCACATTGAAGATGCCGCCCGACAGCACACCAAGCGTCGCAAGTGCGGGCGCGCCGTCGTTGCGCAGAAATGCCGCGAGCATCTGATTGAAGAGGAACAGTGGGAATACAACTTTAACGGGGATCATGTACCGCTGCGTGAGGGCGAGCAGCGTCTCATCCGTGCCGAAAAACATCAGAAGCGGACGCTCGAAGAGGATGAGCCCGACCCACGCGAGCGCCGCCAGAATGACCGAGCCGATGACCGCTGCGGTGAAATACTGCTCGTCCTCACCGTCGGCGCTCATGCCGCTGCCGCGCTTCGTGCTGAAGATCACACTGCCGCCGATGCCCATGAGAAGGCCAATGCTGTAAATGACGTTCCACACCGGCGCGACCACAGCCAGCGCCGCCGTGCCATCAGGCCCCTGATACTGCCCCACCATCGCCATGTCGACGATGCCGTAGATGCTGGAGATCAGCGCGCTGCCGAACGCCGCCGACAAGTATTTGAAGTAAAGCGTTTTGATATTTCCACGCAAAAGGTCCATCCCAAATGCTTCCGCGGGGCTGTCGTTTTTCGCTTCCCCCTTGGAACGAGGTCATTATTGCCCGCCAACCTAAAAAACCAAAGGAAAGTTTGACCATTTTGTTTTTCACGAAAACGCAAAAAGCAGTGCCGCCTGAAATCAGGCGGCACTGTTCCTATTGATATGATGTTCCCACCGGCGCGGCGCAAGCGGTTAGTTCGCTCTAACTTGCAGTCTTTTGAAAAGCCGCCGCAGGGCAGCTTTCCAATATATCCTGCTTTCCCGCTTGCCTTCGGGAAGGTGATCGACCTTGCGTATTGTAGCACAGCAATTTTCGCATTGCAAGAGCGGTTTGCAAATTTTTCGCGATATTTTCTTTGCTACATACGCTTTCTCGCCCCGTCCGCTGCGACAGACTGTTCCCATTCCGTGTCCCGCGGCACTTGCATCCCGCGGCTTTCGCTGGTATACTATGTCCAGAAGTTAGATGTATTTAACAGAATTGATATTTCACACAGAAAAGACGGTGAACGACATGGAAGCATTTTACGGCATTTTGATCCCATTTCTCGGCACGTCGCTCGGCGCGGCGTGCGTGTTCTTCATGAAAAAGTCGCTCAGCGACGCTGTGCAGCGCTCGCTGACGGGCTTTGCCGCGGGCGTGATGGTCGCGGCCTCGGTCTGGAGCCTGCTGATCCCCGCCATCGAGCAGTCGTCGGCGATGGGGAAACTCTCGTTTCTGCCGGCGTTTCTCGGCTTTTGGGTCGGCATTCTCTTTTTGCTGCTGCTCGACCACGTCGTCCCGCACCTGCACGCCAAGAGCGGGCAGGTCGAGGGGCCGAAGAGCCAACTCCAGCGCACGACGATGATGGTGCTGGCCGTCACACTGCACAACATCCCCGAGGGCATGGCCGTCGGCGTGGTGTATGCGGGCTATCTCTCCGGCAGCGCACAGATCACGGCGGCGGGCGCGCTGGCGCTCTCACTCGGCATCGCGATCCAGAATTTTCCCGAGGGGGCGATCATTTCGCTCCCGCTGCGCGCCGAGGGCATGGGCAAAGCAAGAGCTTTCTGGGGCGGCGTGCTCTCGGGCATCGTCGAGCCCATCGGCGCGGTGCTGACGATACTCGCCGCGTCGCTCATCGTTCCGGCGCTGCCGTATCTTCTGAGCTTTGCCGCGGGCGCGATGCTCTATGTCGTCGTCGAAGAGCTGATCCCCGAAATGTCGCAGGGCGCGCACTCCAACATCGGCACGGTGTTCTTCGCCGTGGGCTTCAGCCTGATGATGGTGCTCGACGTGGCGCTGGGATGAAATACGGCAGGAATGCAAGCAGGAGGCGATACCGAGCGGTACGCCTCCTGCTTTTTATGCTGACGCCAGCCTTGCGCCTATTTTTCCACCCGAATAAGATTGCTCTCATACGGCCGCTTGCCGGAGAGCACTTCGTCGTAAAAATTCTGCTTCCAGTCGATATAGGCGACGCTGTCCTGCAATTCCCGAATGCCTGCGCGCAGCGCCTCCTGCTTCTGCGCCAGCAGGATCTTTCGCTGCGGGATGGTGCGCTCGCCTTGCAGGCAGAGGGCGAGGTAGTCCTTCATCTCCTGAATGCTCATGCCGCATTTTTTCAGGCGCGTCAGGCTGCTGATCCACGCGACGTCCCGCTCGTCAAACACGCGGCGGTTGTTTTTGTCGCGCTTGACGTTGGGGACAAGCCCCTCGTTGCAGTAAAATTTTAAGGCCTGATAGGTCATGCCCGTTTCCTTGCAGACCTGCATCATGGTGTAGCGCATGGTAATCCCTCTCTGCTGCGTAAAAATTGTGTTTTTTCCTCAAAAACCTCTTGACCGGTTGTTACAACCGGTATTTATAATCGGCAGTATCAACCGGCAGTAACAATCGGAATAGTAGCACACTGCGGCGAATACCGCAAGAAAAACGGTCAGAGAGGATGCGTTATGATGAATAACTTTATTTTTGAAAACAAGACCAAGGTATCTTTCGGCAAAGGCGGCGTGAAGGAGTACCTCGGCGGCCTGCTCGCAAACTTTGGCGAAACTGTCATGCTGGCCTATGGCGGCGGCTCGATCAAGCGCAACGGCGTGTACGATGGGATCATGGGTATCCTGAACGCGCAGGGTAAGTGCGTTGTGGAGTTCTCCGGCATCATGTCCAACCCCACCTATGCCAAGGTGCAGGATGGCGCAAAGCTGGCGTGGGCGTCCGCCATGGCAGAGAACGGCGTGCTGAAGATCGGCAAGGTCTCGGATTTTCAGGCGCATCAGATCCAGCATCAGCTCGGCGCTTACACCGACTGCAACCACGGCGCGGGGCTGGCGGTCATCCACCCTGTCCTGTACCGCCACATCTACAAATCCGGCACGGCGCGGTTCACCCGCTGGGCGCAGAACGTCTGGGGCATTGCGCCCAAGGGCAGCGACGAGGAGACCGCGGCTGCCGGTATCGACGCGCTGGCCGCGTTTATTAAGGAAATCGGTCTGCCGACCAGCTTTGCAAAGCTTGGCATCCCCGCCGACACCGACTTCCGCGCCGTGGCGGATTCTACCAACATCACCGCTGGCTGCTGCAAGAAGCTGACCCGTGATGAAATTTGCGAAATTTTGCAGGAATGCCTGTGAGTATCCGCGCTTTTCGCAGCAAAACAAAGCATTCTTTGCGCTGTGCTCCACTTTTGGCTTTTCTGCCTCTTGCATTTGGCTCAAAGCGTGATATCATAGGCCAGACAAATTGCGGAAAGGGGCGGTAGAGTTGAAAGCTGCATCGCAGAAAAGATCATTGGATATGCTCCACGGGACGCTCTGGGATAAGATCCCGCGCTTTGCCGTTCCGGTGGCGGCCACGGCGATTTTGAGCCAGCTGTTCAACGCCGCGGACATCGCCGTCATCGGCAACTTTACCGGCGAGCTCCGCACTGTGGCGGTCGCGGCCGTCGGCACAAACAGCTCGATCATCAGCCTGATCGTCAACCTGTTCATCGGCATCGCGCTGGGCGCGAACGTGACGATCGCGCACGCCATCGGCGAAAAGAACGACACGATGGTGCACCACGCGGTGCACACCTCCATCGTTGTGGCGGTGCTGGGCGGTTTGATCGCGGCGGTCATCGGTGAGCTGTTCGCCGTTCCGCTGCTGAATCAGCTGAATGTGCCGGACGATGTGTTCCCGCTGGCGCTGCTATACCTGCGCATCTATCTTGCGGGCCTGCCGGTGATCCTGCTCTACAACTTTGAGGCGGCGGTCTTCCGCAGCGTGGGCGAAACGAAAATTCCGCTGATCGCGCTGACGGCCTCCGGCGTTCTGAACGTGATCCTGAACCTCTTCTTCGTGGCTGTGCTCCACATGAGCGTGGACGGCGTCGCGATCGCAACGGTGCTGTCGAACGCGGTCAGCGCGGCAATCTTGTGGGTCTTCCTGCTTAAAACGGACAAGGTCATCCGCCTTGAGCCGAAAAAGCTGCGCATCGACGGGCTGTGCCTCAAGCAAATTCTGCGCATCGGCGTTCCTGCGGGTGTGCAGAGCGCGATGTTCTCCATCGCGAATATCGTCATTCAGGGCGCGATCAACAGCCTCGGCACGGTCGTCATGGCGGCGTCGAGCGCGGCCTACAACATCGAGATCATCACCTATGATATCCTGAACTCGTTCTCGCAGGCGTGCACGACCTTTGTCGGACAGAACTTCGGCGCGGGCGAGATCAAGCGCTGCAAGAAAACGCTGCTGCTGTGTCTTCTCGAGGGCATCATCAGCCTCGGCGTCGCCATCGCTCTGATCCTCTTTTTCGGAAAGTCGCTGCTCACCATCTTCAACGGCGACCCGCAGGTGGTAGAGACGGGCTATATTCGCCTCATGCTGATCATGCCGTCGCACCTGTTCAGCCTTTGCTACGAGGTGCTTACCGGCTACCTGCGCGGCTTTGAAATTTCACTGCCGCCCGCCGTTTTGACAATGCTGGGCGTCTGCGGCGTCCGCCTGAGCTGGCTGCGCTGGGTCTTCCCGCAGTACAAGACGTTTATGAACATCATGCTGGTCTTCCCCATCAGTCTTGCGACCACGGCGCTTCTAATGCTGGCAGCGGTGCTGTACTTCCGCCCCTCGCGCCGCTATGCGCATCTGCAAAAGAGTGATGGCGCGGCTTCGGCAAAAATCGAAGGATAAGACCATTCCCAAAATCGACAAAGCAGGGCGCTTGCCTTTTAGGCAAGCGCCCTGCTTTACTTTTTTGATGGGGCAGCCGTTTCTAAATCGCGGATGGGAAATTTTCACATCAGCTCGCGCGTGAAATCAAGCACGCACTCGCGCAGACGCAGAATTTCCTCTGGCGTGTTCTTGCTCAGGTGCATACCGATGCCGAGCTCCCGTCCCGTTTTCGGGCTGACCGGCAGCGTCTTTACGCCGTGCGTCCGCCCGCGCATCATGATCTCCGTCATCATTGTGATGCCAAGGCCCTTGCTGACCATGCGGATGACCGTTTCATCGTCCACATGGCAGGGGCGGATATTCGGCTTCACCTTTTTGGGACTCAGCGCAGCGTTCACGTCGATGTCGAAGCGCCCGTAGGGCATCAGGAATTCTTTTCCGTCGAATTCCTCGATGGGGAAGGTCTCTTCGCTGCCGGTGGGATAGTCCTCCGGCAGGATGGCGTACATCGCGTCGTAGTAGAGCGGTGTCCAGTCGCAGTTGATGTGGCTCTGCCGCGCGGCAAAGATGACGTCCGTGCGCCCCTCCTCGAGCAGTTCAAAGGGTTCGAGCTCGTGGTCCACCATGCGAAGATCCACGTCGGTCTCCGGACACACGCGGCGGAAGCGGTACAGAATTTCCGGCATCCAGTGCATGGCAAGGCTCGCATAAGCGGCGATTCGGATCGTCGCCGTCCGCTTTTGCGTGATGGTCTCGATCTGGTTTTCGAGCTTCGCCGTCGCGCTGAGGTATTCGCGGATCGCGGGCAGCAGCGCCTCCCCGTCCTCTGTCAGCGAAATACCGCTGTGGTCGCGCCAGATGAGCTTCATGCCGATCTCGCGCTCCAGACCGTTGATGAGGTGCGTCAGCCCCGACTGTGTGTAGCCCACGACCTCAGACGCTTTGGAAAAGCTGCCGAGGTTGACGGCGGTCATCAGAATTTCAAATTTTTTACTGTCCATATCCCCACTCCTATAAAGGGTATTTTGATTTGTAATATATCTATTATAACCGAGCGTTTCTCTTTTTCAAGTGCAGGGTGTAATATTTTCAACACAAAGGAGTTGATTATCCCATGACTACTAAAAAATTGACCTTCCGGCAGAAGATTCTCGTCGCCGGAACGCTGTTTGGAATGTTCTTCGGCGCAGGCAACCTGATCTTCCCCGTACATCTCGGCCAGATGGCCGGCCGCAACGCGGTCGTCGCCATGATCGGCTTTATCATCACGGCGGTTGGTATCCCCATCTTCGGCGTCGCCGCCATCGGCATCACGCATTCCGACGGCCTGCAGACGCTCTCGAGCAAGGTCGGCAAGGGCTACGGCATTTTCTTTACCTGCCTTCTGTACCTGACCATCGGCCCGCTCTTCGCCATCCCGAGATGCGCGACAGTTTCCTTTACCACCGGCATCACGCCCCTGCTGGGCGCGGATTCGCCGGAGTGGCTGTATCTGCTTGTCTTTTCGGCGGCGTTCTTCGCCTTCGTGCTGTTCTTCTCGCTGCGCCCCGGTAAGATCACCCTCTGGATCGGCAAGATCATCAATCCGCTCTTCCTGTTCTTCTTCGCAGTGCTGATCATCGCGGCGCTGCTCTCCCCCGGCGCAGCGGTCTCCTCAGTCGAGCCGACGGAGGCCTATCAGAACGGTTCCTTCTTTCCCGCGCTCATTGAGGGCTACGGCACGATGGACGCCATCGCCGGTCTCGCCTTCG
>OGCQ01004332.1_pt1 | contig 11671 bp, 15 predicted proteins | sample 1570161 | NCBI WGS metagenome assembly OGCQ01 (sample SAMEA4384402, study PRJEB24528) | human gut metagenome
TCAGCGCGACCTACACGAAGATCACGACATATTACACGGTCACCTTCGTGGCGGATGGCTTTACGGTCAAGACCATGCAGGTCTACAGCGGCTACAAGTTGAAGGACAGCGACTACCCGAGCGTTCCGGAGAAGCTGGGCTACGATGGACACGGTCACAAGTGGCGTGTTTTCCCGGATAACAGAATTGATTTTGTAAAATAATGAGTACCAATGATTGGAGTATAACTATGCAAGAAAACTGGTATGACTGGGCTGTTAGAACGAAGGACTATCTGCACAATGCAACGCTTTCCCCGCGTCAATTTGACGCGGAGAAAACGGACCATGTCCACTGCGAGATTTGTTGGGCAAAATTCAGCAAGCGTCCCGAGGATCTGCATTTCGGCTATTATGAAGAGAAAAGCAATAGTTGGATCTGCGAAGAGTGCTTTCAAAGCTTTGGCGCATTATTTCATTGGCAACTAAAATAATGTCCATAATTTTTGAGATGCTTGTAAAAGTCATTTCTAAGCAGTCCATAGCAATGGCAGGAAATAGCCTTATTCGGCTTTCTACATTAAAATGACACCTCGGTGCTAGTCAGAACGGCAAACCTGCTAAAGGCGAAACCTTCATCTTTAGCAGGTACACCAAAAACGAACAGGCAGGTGATACATTTGCAACAAACCAAGTTTTTCTTTCCTTTGATCTTTCTTTTCGGCGAGGAGGCAATCCCGAAACGGATTGGCTACACAGGTTTGTGGCCGAAAACAGGCGCGATCCATGGACTTGTTAATGGAGTCGTTCCTAATGAAGCGGTAAGAAGAGTTGCGATGATACCCTCCCAAAAAGGAAAAACGCCATGGAAACTAATTATCATTTCAATGTTTAGCTAGTGGGGAAGGAGCGAAGAGCAACATGAAGAAAACGAGAAGCAAATACTTACGATCCTTCCTTTTCCTTCTCCTTGCAGCAGCTGCCTGTCTGGCCTTCTTCCACTACAATGATCGAGCCACTCTTTATAATGTTCCGGGTGATGTCGTAGAGATTGGGGACCATCCTGCGAACAATCGTCAGTATCGGGCAACTGTATGGATGGGGGTATATGCAGATAAACTATATTTTTGCTCACGTAAAGGGATATTTTCAAACCGGACAGAATACGGGCGAAAACTGTATGTGTTTGAAGATGGAGAAGCCCACGAGGTGGCGAAACTATCGCAGAATGATAGCGTATTCCTTATAGCGGGTCAAAGCGATGAATGCATATACTATTGGGTAAAAGAACGAGAAAATAGCAAGCGGTATTCGCTTTGCTGCTATGATCTGTCAACGAATGAGAAACAAGTGATATATCAGGGAAGACCAAACGGCAAGAAGACCAGCTATTTTGCAGAAGATGGCACCTGTTATTTCCCGCTGGATGTCAAACATCCCGAAGATGTACCACAGTTTGTTCATGTCTCCGGAACTGAAGTTTTGGAAGTATGTCCGCTTACAAAGGGTTATCCCCTTGGAGGTAAAACATACGAGGTGGTAGCCGGATATGGCGATGCCGAAGCAGAACGAATTCTGTGCAAAGAAAGCGACGGAACAACAACGGAGTTAACATTTGAAAAGGGTTCATGTACTCGTGCGATCATTCCATGCGTCGGAGGACTTCTTGTTCATAATTATAACTTGCCGACGATGCTCTATTACATTCGCAATGATGGAGAGATGACGCTGCTGTTTTCTCTGCCATGCCTTACATCACATAGTTCCGTTCAAACCTGTGGTTCGACTGTCTATCTTTCTGTAAAACGCTATGAGTCATACGGTGAAATTGGCATGCGCCGCTTTGAAAACGACACAGAGGAAGGAACGTGGCGTATTGACCTGAAAGACGGGACGAAGGAAAAGATAAACGATTATATTTTCTGCGGAATGTATAATTTTGATGACACCTGTATTTATTGCTGCGATGAGGATGGGAATATCTACCGGATGGAACTGGACGGCGAGGTATCTCCTATTCTAGTGAGGAACAACTAAGCGGGTAATTGTTCTGCTTACCGGGCGGGAGGGGCAAAACCTGCTAAAGACGAAACTTTCATCTTTAGCAGGTCCCCAATAACCCACAGAAAGGAAGTGACCCCTTGAACCAGACAAAACTCCTGTTCCCACTGATCTTTATTTCTCTGGAGGACGAGCCGTGGGAGCCGATCGAGCCGAATCCGAACGCGGCTCCGGCGGAAGAGCCGGTTGCCGCGGAGCCGGGCTTGTCCGAATCCGACTGGACGCTTGCCTCGACTGAGACCGTGACGCATGAGTATCTGACGCAGAACGGCAGGGTCGCAAGAGAAACGATCCGGCAGAGTGTCGGCGGAACGGTTCTGAAAACGGAGACCTTGGATTTCTTCTATGACGAATCCGGCTAAAATGGGAGTTGGGACAGATTATGAATGGACAGCAAACTACACAACATCGCGTGGTTGCCATTGCAGTGGCGGCCGCAGTCCTCGGATTTTTGATTTTTGGCTCATCCTGTAGCCTCATTATGTCTTCCAATTGGAATCCACGTGGTGATTGGGAACTTCCGCTGTGCAATGGTTATTATATTTTCCGGACGAGCAGTCGTGATATTTGCGTCGTACATGAACGAGATAATTATAAGGATTCTTTTGAGGATATTATTGACAGCTATATAACATGTTTCCGGTATAATAGTAGATACATTGCGGTCAGACGGCTTGTTGTAGCCGATCGCGCACTTTTAGATGATATCCAATCCGTCGATACAGAAGCTGCTGATTACTATTTGATCGATGCAGAGACCGACACGATTTACGGGCCATTTGCAGAGAAGGAAGATTTTGAACGCGCTTGCAAGGAGCAGAATGTAGGCGATCTGGGCGAATGGATCCCGACTGTCCCAGCCCCCGAGGGCGCGGAGTTTTAGAAACAGGTGTATGTGGACCTGCTAAAGACGAAACTTTCACCTTTAGCAGGTTCCGTATAACCTACAGGAAGGAAGTGTCCTTTTGCGCCGAACAAAGCTCATTTTCCCGCTGATCATTCTTTCCCTAGAGGATGGCTTTGACGCGGTCGATTCCGAACCGACGAATGTGTTTAATAACCACCCGGTATATAGGTTTAGTGATCCATATAAGTTTCTCCGTAACAATTACGGTGTTGTTGCTGTCAGTATTTTTATCTATCAAGGAGGTTAACCATGAGCGCATCAGGAAAACGTCTTTTGGCCGCCTGCATTTTTGCGCTGTGCTCGATCCCGGTCCTGATCGTGTATACCTGGGTGTTCACGCCGGATCTGATCCCACATGAAGGCATCTGGTACTGTGAAGAGCTGGACGCGGCATGGGACCTCAATACATCATCCGGAACGATTCAGGTGAATGGGAAACAGGAAGCATTTGTTTCGCTGCACCAGTTCTATTGCAATCTGTTTTATTTTGAGACTGAAGATAGAAAAACCGTGTTCTATGGTGAAGTTGTACGTGCTGCACGCAGCAAAATTGTCGTACAGGATACGGATAGTGGAGAAAAATACATTTTCCTCCGACAGGATACGAAAGGAGAGCAGCCATGAATCCGAGATACCGCAGCCGGGTCGGGGCGCCGCCGCAGCTGGCGGCGGACGCGGCAGCATCGGCCATTTATTGTGCAATGCCGTTTCTGGTAGTACATTATCTGGGAGACTGGCGGCTCACGCCCCCGTGGCTGGTCCTTCCGGCAGGGATGCTGGCCGTTACCCTGTATTGCCTGATCCGGGAGTTGTCCACGGTGATGATTGCGGACGGGAACATTTGCCTGCGTTGTCTTGGCTTCAAGGTCACGGAGTTCCCTCTGGAAGAGCTGCGCACCGCGAAACTCATATTCAAAAACGGCCAGTGCAGTCGGGTCTATCTCTCTGTGCACGAGGAAAACGATCTCCGGCGGGCGCTCAGAACCGCCAATCGCCGTGGAGGGAAAAGCATTCAGTTCGCAGCAACAACGAAGCGGTTGGAGCAGCTGACGAAACTGGTCTTGCTGCAGCCGTGTGATTATCCGGGAAAAAGGAGAGCGGAATAAACGCCTGCCGATGCAAGTCAATGCAATCGTTCATCTATTGCAGGTTCATCCTGAGAAAGCGATAAGGAGCAACAACATATGGGCGGGCATTTGTGCAATGATTGGCGCATTACAAATCAAATGAATTATTTATTTCGGGCAAGACTGATAAAAACAACATTTTCTGAATCCTCTCACAGCGACCATGAACACTGCGAATTCTGCTTTGCCAAGTTCGGAAATGCCGAGGGATTATTGCAGTCCGGCTATTGTACACTGGATAAATACCATTGGGTCTGCGACGAGTGTTATCGTGACTTCCATGCACAATTTGAATGGACTGTCCTTGATGAAAGCCACGATTCTCCGAGTGAGTTGCGCTAAAGATGAAACTTCCGCCTTTAGCAGGTCCGCCCCACCCCACAGAAAGGAAGTGACCCCTTGAACCAGACAAAACTCCTGTTCCCGCTGATCTTTATATCGCGGGAGGACGATAGCGACATCATCATCCCGCCGCAGCCGACCAGCCCCGGTGAGATCATGTCCGGCGGCGAGGGCGAACCGGTCGAGGCGGACGTTCCTGCTGAAGATGAAACCGTCTCCCCGCAGGGAACTCACGTCACCGGAATACAGACTGTCACCCATGAGTATCTGACCCTGAACGGCAAGGTTGCAAGAGAGACGATTAAGACAAATGATAGCTTGACAGCCGTGCTGGATGGACCAATGGTGAAAAGGCGCCCACCGGTACATATCCTACCGTGCAGCGGCAGCGGCAGTTGGATACACATTGGTATGCGATCACAGCCTCGGATTAAAATAAGGAACTCCTGTGAACCTGCTAAAGGCGAAACTTCCATCTTTAGCAGGTTCCGTATCTATCAGTACATAGTCGTATCTGTCCGTCACCCAAATTGACCGTTGTGGTCGTTTTGCCTGTGCCGCCTTTCTGATTGCAGATAGCTATGGTTTTACAGTTTGGCATTTCGCTTTTCCTCCTTTTGTTAGCTTTGCCTTATCCGCAGCAAACGGATATTTCAGAATGGTTTGGAATCGCTCCTTGCTTTCCGTGATAACCCTTGTGGGCAGGAAGTTCGTGGCGCACCTTCATCCGGCTGGGGCTTTCGCCCCCGATCAGGAATGTACCTGTTGAGTGTGTATTCTGTTTTCAAGGATCACGAGGAAACTTGTTTTGTCCCTCAATAGGTAGCCAGCGAGAAGGCCCATTTTTTAACCCCCTGAGCGAAAAAATTCAAAAAATTTTTTTGAGCACGAAAAAAGCCGCTGATTCATAGTGAAACCAGCGGCTTGATTTGCGGTGTGTTCAGCTGAAAATGGGCAAAAAACTTCATGCCTGAGCACCGCGCCACGGAAATGCGCAAATGCCGGTGCATGAAGTTTTTGTGCATCATTTCCGGTTGCCCCACAGGGGCGAGGAAATGGCACATTTCTTATTTTTGCCATGCTTTTGCATGGCAAAAATAACGGTCACACAATCCAAAGGGACTGTGTGACCGTATTGCTATCAGTTGTTTTGCCTACGCTACAAGCGTCAACTTTTTATTGGCGCTGTTCGCGGATGGCAGCCTGTGCTGCCATCGGTACATAGCGCCAATCATTTCATATCCACACGCTCACATTCAAGTCCGCCCACTTGTAGACTCTCCTGCGGGTCGAAAAGCTGTAGATATACTTCTTTGCATCGTCGATCGTCAGCGTAAAGGCGCCGATTTTGATGTGGTCATCAGGGTCAAATTCGCCATCTGCATTGTTTCCGGTTCTCAGATACCAACGGAACGCATCCTTTGACACCCAAATGCGCTCAATGAATAGCCTTGTCGATGAGATCGATCATCCACTTGTTTTCAAACAGATTGCACACACGGCGTTCAAACTCGCTGTGCTCAATATCGGGGGCAAATTCCTCTAAATAAATCAGGGCATCGCTCAGATCGCCACCATAATAATTGATTTCCGCATTTGCGCAGCGGCAGTCCGAAAGTGTTGCCCACACCACATCGCGGTAGATGCTCAACAGCAGCTTTGTTTTATGGAATATATCGTCCTGCGACAAGCCCAACTGCTCATACATTTTTGCGATGTTTTTTGCTGCTCTTGTATTGTTCCTTCCCATTGCCGCTCCTTTTCCGTATGAACGGGCATATTAATCACGATTGCGTATCTTCAACGTCTGAAAATTGCGGTATCTTTCCGAAACCTCTTGACAGGATACGCAAGTTCGAGTAAGATAAACACGCAATCTAATTGCGCATCCCTATTATACGCAGTTTATATGCGCTTGTCAACGGAAAAAAGCAATTTAATTTCCTGAATACTTTGAACGCTACGGAGGACGGTACAATGCGGTTTTGCGAGAAATTAAAAGATGCCCGCACAAAGGCAGGCATGAAGCAGGAGGAACTGGCGAAGGCACTTGGGGTTTCCCTCAGGACGATCACCAACTATGAGTCCGGCGAGTGCTATCCAAGAAAGCGGGACATCTATCACAAGCTGGCCGAACTGTTTCACACCGAAGAAAATTATTTCCTGAATGAGGACGAGGAGTTTCTCCTTTCTGCCGCAGAGAAATATGGCGCGAAGGGCGCAAAACAGGCGCAGGCACTGGTGGATGAAGTCAGCGGCCTTTTTGCGGACGGAAATATTGCCGATGAGGATCTGGATGTGATGATGAAGGCTCTGCAGGATGCGTATTGGATTGCCAAAGAGAAGAATAAGAAGTTCACGCCCAAGAAATATCGCAGGGACTAATTTTTAGCTGTCCGGTTAATTGGACACGTCTTATGTTAGAATGGCGATGTCAAAACAGGCAGAGGGGGGTGTTCGCTCTTGGATATTCAGACTTTGGAGATCGTGCAGACAGCAAACAGACTGGTCGATACGTTCGGCACGAGGGACCCGCACAGAATCGCCCAAGCGCTTGGGATTGAGGTCATCTCCGTGGATTTCAAACGGCAGCGTGGAGCCTATAAGGTTCTGATGCGCAACCGATTTATCTTCATAAAAAACGATCTGGACCCGGTGACGGAAAGAGTTGTTATGCTCCACGAGATCGGGCATGATGTTCTTCACCGGAAGGAAGCTGTAAAAGCAGGCGGCTTTAAAGAGTTCAATATCTTTAATATGCGGGAGAACCGGATGGAATATGAAGCAAACGTGTTCGCTTCCCAGGTATCCTTAGATGACGAGGAAATTCTCGAATACATCCACTATGGCTATGATATCCAGCGGATTGCCAGCGCGATGCACACGGATGCAAACCTTGTTGCGTTAAAGACAGACGCGCTGATTGCACAGGGCTACTGTCTGCACCATCAGGAGTATGAAAACAGATTTTTGAAATAGAACGGCAAAGGGTATCACGGCGTTGATAAACAACAATAAAATGTGAGGTTTGCAGAAACCTGTTCGGGTGAGCAATTTGTGCAGACGGCATTTGCACAAATCTCATGGGGTATACCGTTGGCCGCTTACCAGATGATACAATGCGTAATTGGTACGCTTGCGGAAGGTGCTGCATCAGTGCCGGAAGTTTTTGAGGCTGATGCTTTCCTTTTGGCGCGAAACTCGATACAATAGAATCCGCACAGAAGCCTGCGCCACCCTGAATTCGGTTGTAATCCCAATGATTTTATGTTAGAATCAATATTAGATCAAAATACATATCTGGTTCAAAAGATAACCGAGATTCCTACCTGTTGGATTATATACCGTTGTCCGAACATAGCTGTGGAATCGCTCCAGGCGCATTATGTTTGGAAATGCATTGCATGTGCGAACTATTGGATACATAATTGTGTTATTGCATAAAGGAGAAACGCTATGCCATATTTAGAAACTGTCCAAGAGCTTCTGGAAGCTAAAGAGGGCGAACACGTCCAATTCAAGGAAGCAAAAAAGCAATTTGATTCCAGAGAGGCGGCGAAGTGCTGCTGTGCTTTGGCGAACAATGGCGGCGGTAAGTTGGTATTTGGCATCACGGACAAGAGACCCCGCAGCGTGGTCGGGAGCGCAGCTTTCGACCAGCCGGAGCGTACCCGCATGGGCTTGATTGAGAAATTGAAGGTCAATATTGATTTTCAGCTTTTCAACTACGAGGGAAAGCGGGTTCTGGTCTTCGACGTAAAGAGCCGTCCCATCGGCATGCCGGTACAATACGACGGCGTAGCGTGGATTTACGAGGGCGATACGCTCAAGCCCATGCCGGAGGATATGCGCCGCAGCATCTATGAAGAAACCGGCGGCGACTTCTCTGGGACGATCTGCGCCGGGGCAACGGTCGATGATTTGGACGAGACAGCCATTGAAAACTTCCGTGCCAAGTGGATCGAAAAGAGCGGCAAAAAGCAGTTTGCAACGCTGTCAAAAGAGCAGCTTCTCCATGACTGCGGCGCAATCACGGATGACGGCGTGACGTATGCAGCTCTGATCCTGTTCGGCAAGAACGCGGCGATCATCAAGTATCTGCCGCAGGCTGAGATCATTTTTGAGTACCGTTCCTCCGAAGCATCGGGTCCGGCAAATCAGAGAGAAGAGTTTAAGGTCGGCTTCTTCGCTTGCTATGACCGCGTGTGGGAGCTTGTCAATCTGCGGAACGACAAGCAGCACTATCAGGAGGGCTTTTTCGTGTTCGACATTGCGACCTTTAATGAGCGCGTTGTCCGTGAAGCGATCCTGAACGCGGTGAGCCACAGAAACTATCAGTTTGGCGGCAGCATCTTTGTCCGCCAGTTCCGCGACAGGTTAGTTGTCGAAAGCCCCGGAGGACTTCCATTCGGCATTACGCTCGACAACATACTGGATCGCCAGCTTCCGCGCAACCGCCGTATTGCTGAGATCCTTTCGCTCTGCGGCATGGTGGAGCGTTCCGGTCAGGGCATGAACCTGATGTTTGAGCTGAGTGTGCAGGAGGCAAAGCCGCTTCCCGACTTCACGGGAACGGATGACTTCTTCGTCAGCGTTACACTGAATGGACTGATTCTCGACAAGGCGATGCTTTCCGTTCTCAATCGGATCAGCGAAAGAGGCGCGGAGCTGCTGTCCACCGAGGATTTCCTTGTGATTGATGCTCTGTACCATGAAAGACCGCTGAACGAGAAGATGCAGTCTCGATTGAATCGGCTGATCGAGCTGGGCATTGTCGAGCATATCGGTCGCAAGAAGTATGTTCTTGCCAGAAGTCTCTATGCAGCGACGGGTAAAACCGGTGTGCATACAAGACGCGTCGGCTTGGATCGAGATACCAATAAAGAGCTGCTGCTAAAGCACATCCGCCAGAACAACGAAGTTGGTACTCCGTTCAAAGAATTGCAGCAAGTTTTGCCGGGTCTCAACCGCAATCAGATTCAAGTGCTGATGCGGGAACTCAAGGAAGACGGAAAAGTGGTCTGCAAAGGCAAAACCAGTGCTGCGAGATGGTTTATCATCAAGTGATTCACCGGCGATTTCAGATGTGTTTTTGTGTTCAACTTGCGACTAACTTAAAACCAACTTGCGACCAACTTGCGACCTAATCAGTATGTTGGTGATGTCAATTTTCATTTATTATGCCCTCCCGGTGTTACGCGAACGACCAAAATAAATCTCTGCAAAAGCGGAAATCCCAGACCATCAATGCTGATAGTTTGGGATTTCTGTTTTTTTGAAGATGTTGCTTTTGTGTTAGTCCATTTTAATTTTCCATGCAATAGGCGATCTCAAGAGAAAGACTCGCACAGGCTGGAAAATACAACATCCTTGCCCGGTGCGAGTCTTTGCACTTATGCAATTTGAATCGCTGTGTACCGAGCGGTACGCGCGGTGGTGTAAGCGGTCGGCGTGCTTGGCTCCTCAATTGATTGCGGCCTGTGCCACGCTATCGCTTTTCAGATGAGATCGGTGGTTCCTGCCCGAGGCGGCTCAGCTCACATTGCCGTTCTTATCGCAGGTCAGAGTAAAATTACAGGGATTCTCAAGAATAGTCGCTCCCAGATATTTTTTTACCATTCTGGCTGAACAGTATGCCGTGTTTCCACTTTTGGTTGCGGACTTGGAAGCAACAGACCAGACGCTGTTGTAAATTGTGACATTGCAGCTGGAGGCCGTGCAGGTCGAGCCTGTCCCGGTGTAGGTAAAGGAGCCAGTAAGAGTGATCTTCCACTGCTCAATATTGTTTTCATTTTTATAGACATAGTTTTTCGCCTTTGTCACGGAGCCAGACGCTCTGGCCTGCGGCAGGGTCTCCAGCGTGATCTCAAGATAGCTGCCGTCCGCATAGGAGATGACTTCCAGCAGTTCCTCTCCCGCGCTTGCATGCGCAATCTGCGTGGGAAGCCCCGATAGCAGCAGGACAAAGGCGAGCAAACCGGCAATCATTTTTATAATATTCCTTTTCATAATATCCCCTCCCATTTTCATTTGCTATTTACTCAATATATATTTCGACATGCGACCTCTCGTCCGCTTCTCTAGCTCGGGCCGTCTCAACAGTGACCAGAACCGTCCAGGAAATCAGAATGGCCAGCATTGTGGCGCAGACCGCGAACAGCACACGCCTCCGGATGCGAAGGCCCTTCAGAACCGCTGCAGTTTCCATATTTTCCACATACGCTGCCGCGATCTCCTGTGGCGTTCCCAGCTGTGCCTGAATCGCCGCAACGTCCGCGTCGGGATGTTCCTGGACGAATTCCTGCACGGTCTCCCTGATCTGCGTCATGACATACCGGCGCATCTTGCCGCCCGGCAGCCATGACTGCACCTTGCGGTAATAGCGCCTTGCCGCCCGTTCAGCTGTGTTCATTTTTTCCTTGCCCCCCCTGAATAATTTGAAAAACACCCTGTGTGATCGCCCGGTACTCCCGGCTCAACTCCTGCAGACGGCGGCGGCCGGGCTCCTCCAGATGATAGTAAACACGCGTCATCCGTTTGCCTACCAATACCTTTTCGCCGGAAAGCATGCCCTGATCCTGCAGCTTATAGAGTACCGGGTACAGGGAGCCTTCCTCTGTCACAATGGCTCCGCCGCTGCGTTCGGTGATTTCCTGCACGATTTGATATCCGTACATGTCTTCCTGATCGAGCAGAGCGAGGATCAGCAGCGATATAAGACCCCGCTGGAAGCAGCTCTGTGTATTTTCCTTTTTTGCCATCTCATACATTCACCTCGGCCGTTTGTATCAGCTTGTCAAAAGTTCTCGCGGGGGTTCTGCAAGATCACTTTCAAAATCGGAATGCATTGACTGCGAAGAAGAAAATGCAATTTTAACTGCAGAAACAGACAATCGGTCTGGAAAATACTATGGCGTTATTTTTTGGCGCAGAGTTTCCTATTGGACTTTCTGACCGTACATCTTTTGACAATATGCTACCAATATATATAATACAGGCTAATCATAATGAGGTCAATATTTTTTTTACAAAAATATTGTTGACATTTTGTAAAAAATAGTATATTCTTTCAATTGGGGCTCGGAAAATGTTGGCATAAACTGCCAGTTTCTGGTCAACGAGCTATAGACGAAGCTGCCCGAAAGGCGATAGAACATTTCGGATGCTTCAAAAATGAAAAGAGGTAATTATTATGAAAAAGAGCCTTTGGACCCGGCTGGTTTCTCTCCTGCTGGCGGTGGTGCTCTGCGTCGAGC
>OGCQ01004335.1_pt1 | contig 11669 bp, 10 predicted proteins | sample 1570161 | NCBI WGS metagenome assembly OGCQ01 (sample SAMEA4384402, study PRJEB24528) | human gut metagenome
AAAAGTAATAAAAAAGATAAAAGAAGGACTACTCCAAGAAATGTACGTCGAGGCAAAATGGATGTATCAATACATAAAAAGATACAAATTTGCCGTAGCATTTTATCTAATCTTAGGAGTAATATCCACACTAATGGGACTTGGGGGAAGTGTCCTTTCAAAATACTTAATAGATGCAGTAACAGGAGTGGACAAAAGCAACATAGCAACAATAGTAGTGGGAATCATATCAATGGCAATTGGGGGGATTATCATAAACGCCATCAACTCTAGAATTTCCACAAAAATCAGCATAAAAGTAAACAACGAAATCACCCAAGAGGTTTACGACAAGGTTATGAGAAGTGACTGGTTATCCATGACCAATTTTCACAGTGGGGACATATTAAATCGTCTAAACACTGATGTGAGCACAGTGTCAAGCAGTGTGATTGGCTGGATTCCAAGTCTTATCACCAAGACTGTTCAGTTTATAGGTGCCCTTGCAATTATTTTATATTACGACCCAACTATGGCACTCCTTGCTCTTATCAGTGCGCCTATTATGCTTACTGTTTCAAAAATTTTAATAAAGAAAATGAGGTATTTCAACAAAAAGACTAGGGAAGTGTCCAGTGATTTGATGGCATTTAATGAGGAGTCTTTTCAAAATATACAATCAATAAAAGCCTTTGACTTAATAAATTCCTTCAACGACAAATTAATAAATATGCAAAACAAATACAAAGAAGTATCTCTTGATTTTAATAAATTTTCCATAGCCACATCATCTTTCATGTCCTTAGTTGGTATGATAGTTTCTTACTCCTGCTTTGGCTGGGGAGTATATCGTCTATGGACAGGTCATATAACTTACGGTACCATGACTTTGTTTTTACAATTATCAGGAACGCTGTCTTCATCTTTTAACTCTTTGGTGGGAATGGTTCCTTCTGCCATATCAGCCACAACTTCGGCAGGCAGGCTTATGGATTTCTTTGATTTGCCAAATGAAGAGCTACTAGATGATAAAAAAGTTCAACATATATATAATGAAACAAAAGACAAGGGCTTAACTGTAGAGCTGGATAATGTCATGTTTAATTATGATGAAAACAAAGTAGTATTTGAAAATGCCAGCATAATTGCCAATCCTGGGGAAATCGTGGCCCTTGTCGGTCCTTCTGGTGAAGGTAAAACAACCATGGTTAGAGTTTTACTTGCCCTTATCAAAATAAAAAAAGGAAAGGCAGTTATCAGGGATGTAAACAATATGGAGTGCAATATTTCAGCAGACAGCAGAAAATTCTTTGCTTATGTACCTCAGGGAAATACCATATTTTCTGGAACTATAGCAGACAACATGCGCATGGTAAAAGAAGATGCCACTGATGAGGAGATAATAGAAGCTTTAAAAATTGCCTGTGCTTATGATTTTGTAAAACAATTACCAGAGGGCATAAACAGTATTGTTGGGGAAAAGGGTACAGGTTTTTCAGAAGGTCAATCACAGCGACTTTCCATTGCCAGGGCACTTCTTAGACGAAGTCCCATATTAATTCTCGATGAAGCCACATCAGCACTAGATGTATATACGGAAAGGCTGGTGCTTAAAAATATAATGGATATGGGTTATGCCAGAACTTGCATAGTGACAACTCACCGCCCAAGTGTCCTTAATTTATGTGACAGAGTTTACAAAATAGACAAAAGTAGTGTAAGTGAAATTGACCACCAAGAAGTGGAACAGTTAATAAAAGATTTTTAAAAAGGGGACAATATGAAAGAAACATATGAAGATTTTTTACAATTACTAAAGGCCAGCATCAACAAATCAGAAGTAAAAATAAATAATGTCAACTGGCAATCAATTTTACAATTGTCAAATATACACAAAGTACTTCCGCTAGTTTACGAAGCTTTGTACAAAAGTGAAGAATTTAAAAATACAGATAAAGATTTTCAAAAATACTTGAAAAATACATCCATGCAAATTATCTACAATCAAATTCAACGAAGTGAGCGTTTTTTACAAATATACGAAGAATTCAACAAAAAAGGACTAAAAATCCTTGTATTTAAAGGCATCATACTTAGGGAGTTATATCCAATCCCCGATGAGAGAATATCTGGAGATGAGGATTTATTAATTAAAAAAGAAGATTTAAAAAAAGCAGAAGAAATACTAAAATCAAAAGACATGGAAAGAATTTTATCACAAGAAGAAGAGGAAGATGTTTATCATTATTTTTGCAAAAAAACAGGTCTTCATCTAGAGCTACACACCGGCTTATTTGGCAACAGCTCAGAAATTTATAAAAAAATGGAGAAGACCTTCCAAGGTGTATTTGACGATTCAGAGAAATTAATCATAAACAATGTGACACTTAACACCTTCTCCTTAGACAAGCATTTTTTATATGTCATATGCCACGCTATGAAGCATTTTGTTTCCAGTGGCATAGGAATTAGACAAATTTGTGACATTGTCATGTATATAAATAAATACTACGACAAAATCAACTGGAACTATATTTGGCAAGAAGTGAGCAACTTTGGCTACGAAACTTTATTTGTCAACTTCCTGCAAATTGGCATAGATTATTTAGGTCTTGATGAAAAGAAGATAACTTATGCTAAAAATAAAAATAAATACTACATAAACACAAAAAATCTTTTGGAAGACATAATAGACGGGGGAATTTATGGAGCCAGCAACCAGTCCAGACTAAACGCAGCCAATATGTCCTTGGATGCCTTTAACAACCATACTAATTCAAAAATAAACTCCAACTTAGCTGCCATCTTCCCAAAGGCAGATAATCTAAAGAAAAGATACAAATATTTAGAAAATCATCCTTTTTTATTGCCAATAGCTTGGATTAGCAGAATTTCCACCTACATAAAAGACAGGGGAAGTATAAGTAATGTGGGACTTACTGCCAAGGAAACCATTGCTGTGGGCAACAAAAGAATAGATTTATTAAAAGAATACAAATTAATTAGATAGCACATCCTATATTAAATTTTATGAGGGGAATATATGGATAATAGAAATTTTAACGGCAAAGAGGGTAAAGAAATAGTACCCATAATGGAAGAAATAATAAATGGTGGCGGACAGTGCAAACTGAGGGTGACGGGATATTCCATGACTCCCATACTAAAGCATTTGCGAGACAGTGTGATTTTGACTTCTCCAAGGATAAGAAAAATAAAAAAGGGAGAAATAGTATTTATCCAAAGAAAGACAGGGGAGTATGTCCTTCACAGAGTTTTAAAAATTATAGACGACGAAACTTTTATAATGAATGGAGATGCCCAGCAGTGGGTAGAAGTTGTAAAAAACAACCAAGTCATAGGTGTTTGTTGTAAAATTGTTAGAAACAACAAAGAAATTTCCTGTGACAATTTAATTTATAAATGTGTAATAAAGATATGGCAATTATGTATGCCCATAAGGCATATTATTTTTAAAATGAATGCTACAATAAAAAAATTATACAAGTAAAAATAAAAACTATACCTTTAAAGCTAGTAAATTACTTTGGATAAAGGTATAGTCTTTTTTAATTATTTATATTAATTAAAAGTATATTGACTAGATGATAACTTAATCATATCAGGCACAGTTAAATTAGTTTCAACATGAGGTTTTATAGTATTAAAAATTTCAATATACTTAGTAAAATCAGCACCCTTAATATTTTCAATCAAAGAAAGAATAACTTCCTTTTGCTTATTTTTATCATTGCCAATGACAGCTGCATAGGCCATAGCTTGATATCCATTGATTTTTTGCACACCAGGTGATGATAAAAGCATCATTTTACCCTTATTATCATCAGTTGACTCAGCATAAAACTTTGGAATCATATTATTAATAAGTTTCAAATCTTCCTTTTTCACATCAACAGTAATTCCTCCCACTGTGGATACTACTTTCATCATATCTGAAATACTCACTTGAATAAATTTATCAAGATTAACTTTTGTCTTTTTCTCAATGGAATTTAACAAAGTTTCTTTTGTGGAGTTGTCCACATAAGATACATTTTCCACGGGAGTAATACTTATATTTTTCTTTTCTTCATCTACAGATGCAATCATCATGGAATTTGTATCTTCTCCAAGAAGAAGTATATTAGTATTATTTTCATTGGTAGAATTATTTACTTCTGTAGAAGAGGGTACTTCCTTTACTTTTTTATTAAAATGAGAATTACCAAAGACTGCCACACCTCCCACAAATAATATGAAACAAACAAATATAAAAATAAATTTTATCTTCCTTAATAATCTAAACAAAACATTACCTCCTTTAATTAATACTTAATAAGATTATGGTAAAAATTCTCAAATTATATAACACTTTATTGTGTTGCACAAAAATAAAAAAGGATTTAAAATTAATAAGCAGAATTGTTTAAATAAAGAAAACTATTACAAATAGTTTGAAAAAATAATTATTATGGGGGAAATTATGAAGAAATTTAAAACTAACATAAGCCTATTCTTAAGTTTTTTATTGATATTTAACTTGCTATATTTCTCAAAAGAGGTAAGCTTTGTAGATGCTACTTCACAAAGTGCAAATACACAAGTAATAGAAAAAGAAGATGGCCAAGTTGTAAATCCTCTATACGATGGATTGAATATTAAAACTTACTCACAAGATAATACCATGTCAAGTCGTTCATCGGTGAGAGTTTTTAAAACTAAACAAGAAGCAGCCAACTATCTAAAAGAGCAAATGGTAAAAAGAAGCAGCCAAATTAAATTTATTGTGAAAGTTAAACATTATGATAACTTATATCAAGATTTATTTAATATGGCAGTGAAAGATTATGACAATGGAAAATCCAGTGAAGGAGATTACCTTTACAGACATTGGAGCAACTTCAATGTTCAGTGGGATGAAAGTAAAAATGATCAAACAACATTTACTTATCAAATGCAATATTTATCTACATATAAGCAAGAGATGGAAGTTGATTATGAAGTAAAAAAAGTTTTAGATGAATTGGATGTATACGATAAAGATGAATATACAAAAGCAAAAGCTGTCCATGATTTTATAACTGAAAATATAAGATATGACTATGATCTAAAAAAACATTCAGCTTATGATGCAATTATTATGAAAAAAGTAGTTTGTAATGGTTACTCATCATTAACTTATAAAATGATGAAGGAATTAGGTTTAAGTGTTAGATGTATTACAGGAAATAAAAGTACAGAGTATCATTCTTGGAATATTGCAAAAATAAAAGACAAATGGTACAACATAGACAACACTTGGGATGCAACTTATACTGCCAATGCTTTTGTTTCTTATAATTATTTCCTGAAAAATAATAAAGAGTTTTCAGACCATATAAGAGATAAGCAATTTAGAACATCTTCATTTAATAAGTCTTACCCCATGTCAACGACTTCATACAAAACAAATGATTACTACAAAAAAACTTTTGCATTAAACAAATTGCAAAAATTTATGGTAGTGGGAGAAAGATTTGGATTTTATGGTATTAATTTAAGTAAAAATGATAAAATCAAAACTTATACAAGTAGCAATCCAAAGGTGGCAACAGTAAGCGAAAAAGGTGTAATTGATGCCATAAGTCCTGGAGCTGTTACTATTACAGCAGTTACAGAAAATAATAAAAAAGCTACATGTAGAGTTAGAGTTCGTTATGATTTATCTAAGAGTAAAGTTTCTAATATAAATAATAATGTGAAAATTGTTTATGATGGCAAAAGTAAAAAGCCAAGTATGAAAGTTACATATAAATCAACTACTTTAAAAGAAGGAAAAGACTACTCTGTAACATATGGAGAAAACAAAAAAAGTGGAAAAGGAACCATAACTTTATATGGTATGGGCAACTTTACAGGAATTAAAAGTGCCACTTTTAAAATTTATCCAAGTAAGGTGACAGGAGAAAAAGTTATTAAAAATACTACATCAACTTTAACTTTAAGTTGGAAAAAACAAGATGGAGTTTCAGGATATAGAATTTATAGAGCCACATCATCTAATGGAAAATATACTTATATTGGTTCAACTTCCAGCAAAGTAAATACTTACACAGACAAGAGACTTACTAGAAATAAGACTTATTATTATAAAATAAGAGCTTATAAAAACTTAAATAATGAAAAACTTTATGGAGATTATTCAAAAGTACTAAAAGCAAAAACAAAGTAAGATAAAGGCTACCTTTAAATAAGGTGGTCTTTTTTATGATATAATGTTATATAAATCTTAATTTATATGAGAAAAGGTTGATTTAGGAGAGGAGAAAAATATGAAAAAGATTATTTTAGCCATATTGGTGGTGCTTTGGATGGCATTTATTTTTAATATGTCCAGCGAAGATGGCAACCAGTCATCAAATACAAGTGGCCAAACTATAGAAAATGTACTATCAGTAGTGCCAGAGTTTGAAAAACAACCAGAAGAAGTGAAAAAAGATGTAATTTCAAATCTGCAATTTGTCGTGAGAAAGAGTGCTCACTTTATTGGATATATGATACTGGGGATTTTAGTATTCATATTCATTTGTCAATTTGAAGATATAAACAAGAAATTTATCATATCATGGATAATATGCATAATTTATGCTGCCTCTGATGAGATCCATCAACTATTTGTACCAGGCAGATCAGGTCAAGTAAGGGATGTCTTAATAGATTCAGCAGGAAGTTTCCTAGGCATCTTTCTTATGACTCTTTTTACAAAACTTTTATATAGTTTTAAAAATAGACTTAAATAAAAATTCCATAAACAACACAAAATAAAAACATTAGTAACTTTTTTGTTCTAAAATTTCTAATAAAGAGGTGGATTCATGGAAAATAGAATAATAAAGTTAAAAAGTATGGAATTGGAAAACTTTAAAAATGTGAAGTACGGAAAAATTGAATTTAAAGAAGAAAAATCAAAGAAAAACTGTGATTTAGCAGGGAGCATTGCCCATATTTTGGGGATTTATGGACAAAATGGCTCAGGCAAAACTTCTGTAATCAATGGACTTTATTTACTAAAAATGGTGGCATGGGGCAGAAGTTTAAGTCCTAATTTTTGTAATTTTATATCTTATGATGATAATTATGCAGCCCTTACTTTTGAGTTTAGGATAATTGATGAAAGAGAAGTTTATAAGGTTTTTTATAAATTTTATATGAGAAAAACTTATAGAAGTGGCGCCTTTGAAGATTATGGATTTTCCGAGAAAAAGGATATTACAGTGGAAATTTTCAAAGAAAAATTGACCTACTCCAAATTTGAAGATAATCAGTGGAAAAAAAGCATTACCATAGTAGACTACAATATGGATGATGATGACTATACTTTTAGGCCCATAAAAAATTACAAAGAAGTGGCCAACTCCACAGAAAAAAAGGTGGGCTTTGGTATAGCAAAGGGACTTTCTCAGGAAAATTCCACATCCTTTATATTTAGCCCAAAAACTTTTACACTATTGATAAAATCTTTTTCCAAAACAAACGTTGAAAACGCAAGAATTCTAGCATTTTTGAGAAATTTCATCATATTTAATGTTTTTGTCATCCAAAATGAAGAGCTGGGGGACATAAGCAGCAACAGAAGTATGCCCCTTACCTTTATGCTGGGCAGTGGAAAAATCAACATGAGGGGCAATATTGGACTTAATTTATTTGATTTATCAGTAATTGAAATAGACCAATTGGAGCAAGTAAAAAAGATTTTAATTCAAATCAATGTGGTTTTAAATACACTTATTCCAAAATTAAAAATAGAAATCAAAAACTACGGTAAGGAAACTTTGGAAAACTCTCAGGAAGCCTTCAAAGTGGAGCTACTCACTGTAAGAAACAACAGAAAAATTCCACTGAGATATGAGTCCGATGGCATCAAGAAAATCATCTCTATTTTAAGTGTGCTCATAGGAATGTATAACAATGAAAATATTTTGGTGGCCATAGATGAGCTAGATGCAGGTATTTTTGAATATTTGCTAGGAGAAATTTTAGAAATCTTAAGCAAAAGTGCCAAAGGACAATTAATCTTTACTTCTCATAATTTGAGGGCTTTGGAAAAACTACATAAGGACTTGGTCGTATTTACAACTACCAACGAAAACAACAGATACATAAGCTTAAACAATAGCAAAATCACAACAAATCTGAGGGACTTTTATTACAGAGGAATTATGTTAGGCGGTCAGAGAGAAGAGCTTTATGATGAAACTAATAAATATGAAATTAACTACGCTTTCAGAAAGGCTTGGATGATTGGCAATGAAGAAAACTAAAAAAATAATTTTATTTATAGTAGAAGGAATCACCGACGAAACATCTCTCAGCCTTATTTTATCAAAATTAGTATCTGATAGCAGTGTGCAATTTCATGTTATAAATCAAGACATAACAGCCGACTTTAATTCCAACTGTCAAAACATCATCAGAAAAATTGACAATGAAGTGAAAAAATTTATAAGTCAAAATAACGGCCTGAAAAAAACAGATATAAAGGAAATAATTCATCTAGTAGATACAGACGGCGCCTTTATAAGACCAGACTTTGTGGTGGAAGATGCAAATCACGAGAAAACTTTCTATACACCAACTTCCATAGTCACCAACAAAAGGGACTTAATCATAGATCGTAATGAAAGGAAATCTTCCATTTTAAATAAGCTCTACCAAACAAATCACATTGGTCGCATTGGTTATAAGGTTTATTTTTTCTCCTGCAATTTGGAACATGTGCTCCACAATAGCCCAAACACTCCTTGGGAGAAAAAGTGCCTCTACTCCTACGACTTTGTGGACCAATATGTAAACAAAGAAGAAAGATTTATAGACTTTCTAACAAGTGAAGACTTTGTGATAAAGGGCGACTACAAAGAAACCTGGCAATTTATCAAAGAAGACTGCAACTCATTAAATAGATACTGCAATTTCCATCTTTATTTTAATATGAAATCATAAGAAAAGGGACAACCTGGTCAGGTTGTCCTTTAATATTAAATAATATGTAATTTTAAGAATGGATTATACTATATAGTTTTAATCCGAGTCTACTATAATTATAGTTCAATAAATCTTGTATGGGAAGCATATTCAATTTATTTCTTAAAAAATAAATCTTTTAAGATTATAAGCAAGGTTTATTCTCAAATATATATAATAAATCTTCAGTATACTACTAGAATATCAAGTTTCGGATAAAAGTGGAAAAATTCAACTTATTGATATCTTTTAAAATACTAGTTTCTAAATAAGTAATATATATATAACTTCGAAGGAAGAATATATGGTCTAGATGACAAACTAGTTTTTCTGAAGAACAGTAAACTTTACTCTAAAAAGAATAGAGTTTAGGGATGATTTCATAGAATCTTAAAAATTAAATCAGATAGATTTGGAATATAATTACATTAATTATCCCTAATTATGGAAATGTTCTATAATCAGGGGGTTTATAAGTATGTAACTATATAGTAAAATAATTGGTGTATTAAAACAGGAGTATAAAATTTAAGATAGAGGGCAGAATTTATGGAATATTTAAAATTGTTTTTTTTATCAATGATTCCTATTGTAGAGTTGAGAGGGGCTATACCTTTAGGTATAGCTATGGGATTAAAACCCATATATGTATATATAGTTTGTATCATAGGTTCATCTATTATATCAGTACCAGTAGTGTTAATGTTTAGGCAAGTTATAGATTATTTAAGGTATAGAAAATATTTAAATAAAGTAATAAGATGGATAGACAAAAAAATAGAGGGAAGAGCTAAGAAACTAAAGGCAGCTAGTATTATAGGTTTAGTAGTTTTTGTGGGAGTACCTCTTCCAACGACAGGTTCATGGTCTGGTGCAGCTTTAGCGTCTATTTTTAAGATGAGGGTAGTTGAGTCACTTCTTGGAATATTTATAGGAAATGCCATAGCAGGAGCTATAATGCTTACTGTATCCATGCATGTGTCAGAGGGAATTAGCATAGAGTTGCTAATTATATCTATTTTAACTATAGTAGCGACTTTATATATTATAAAACAGAAAGGTTACTAATATGAATAAAGATTTAATGATAGAAAAAACTAAATCATTTGTTAAAGATAAACTAGAGCATGAAGGTAGTGGTCATGATTGGTTTCACATAGAAAGAGTATATAATTTAGCTAAATATATAGCACAAAAAGAAAATGCAGACTCTTTTATTGTTGAAATGTCATCACTATTACATGATATTGATGACTGGAAATTTTCAAAGTCTAATGATATTAATACCACAGTTACGGAGAAATTTCTTAAATCTATACAAGTAGATAAGAATGATATGGAAGCAATAATAAAAATAATAAAAACTATGTCTTATAAAGGTGGGGTTGTGGATTCAACCCAACATACAATTGAAGGAAAAATAGTTCAAGATGCAGATAGATTAGATGCTATAGGTGCAATTGGAATAGCAAGAACCTTTGCTTATGGAGGGCATAAAAATCGACCAATTTACGATCCATCAATAAAGCCTATGGATTTTAAATCCTTAGATGAAGTTAAAAATGCAGAAAATCATACAATAAATCATTTTTATGAAAAGTTATTAAAATTAAAGGATTTAATGAATACAAATACAGCAAAAGAAATAGCCCAAAAAAGACATAAATTCATGGAAGATTTTCTAAAGGAGTTTTATAGTGAATGGAATTTTAATTAACAATATTTATATAATACGAACTACTTACAACAAATTAAATAACCATACCTGAGTAATTTTAATTTTTAAATACTAAATTAAAATTGTTTTTTTACAAGATAACATAATCATTAGGTAAAATTACAAATAGAAAATTATAAAGGGGGAAAATTTATGAAAAAGTTCAGCAAAATAATAGGGATTTTTATTTTAATGAGTATATTTTTAGTAGGATGCAATTCTAACTTAGATAAGAAATCTACTTCATTGAAAGAAGTTAATATATCCTCAATAAAGGACAACAACTATTTTACTACCACACCAAAAGAAGAGTTGGAAAATAAAGCATTTTTGGTAGAAAATTCATCTGACCAATATATAGTATTTTACAAAATGAATATTGATAAAGAAAATGTATCTTGTGATGTGAAAAATTCCATCTTGCAAATTAATGTGAAAACTTCCGGTAATGCAGAAAATACATATGCATACAAAATCATTAATCCAAAAGAAAAAAATTACGAAAGTATTAATTTAATAAAAGATGGAGAAGAGGTGGCTTTTTCATCAGTTATTAATGTTGATTAAAAAACTACTTTTCTGTAAAGAATTAGATATAACTAAAGTAGTTCAAATATCTAAATAGAAGCTATATAGATGATGAAAACTTAGAAGAAAAAGGATGCCTAATATTATACCAAAAACAGATATAAAAGCTATGATAAAAGATTTAGAAAAGAATGAACTTACAGAGTTAATTTCAGTAGCACAAGAAGTATTAAGTACTTTATTTAATTCTTCTGAAATTAGAGATAATGTTAAAGAAAGTAGATTTTCTAAAGGATACGAGTGCCCAAAATGTCAATGTAAAGATGTAAATAAAAATGGGAAATCTAACGGAAGACAAAGATATATATGTAAACGTTGTCGTACAAGTTTTGATGAGTTTACTATGTCTCCATTCTCTAATACAAAATTAGGCTTAGATAAATGG
>OGCQ01004338.1_pt1 | contig 11656 bp, 7 predicted proteins | sample 1570161 | NCBI WGS metagenome assembly OGCQ01 (sample SAMEA4384402, study PRJEB24528) | human gut metagenome
TATACCGGTCCACCTCGTAAATATAGTTTCCATCATCATCTTTATACCGTACATACGGATTCCGTTGGGTATAAGTACTGAACGAGCCGTAAGGGGAATTAACCGCCTTCACGTTAGAATAGGTCAGGGTATTACGGAATGTCAAATTCTTATAGATATACTGTAACTCCATCCCCAAGGCCAAACGCCGCCGCCCCGACTCTTTCATTACTCCCGGCGTATTACTATAGTTCACTTCCAAACCGTAACGGATATTATCGTTACCGCCATCCAGACGCAGGGTGTGTTTGTTCGCTACGGCCACCGCGTCTAACGGCTTGTCAAGCCAATACGTATCGTATCCCCGCTTGATATTGGCCAGTTTCTCATTATACCATTTATCGAGCGTCACCTGTGAATTCACGGCAGTAGAGGTATACATACCCGCAGCCTTTTCGATCGCCAGTTTTTCTTCAGCATTACACACATTATAATCACTCAAGTCCGCAATATAAAATGAAGCGTCCACATTATAACTCACCTGCATTTTTCCATTGGCCGGAGCATTGGTTGTAATAACTACCACACCGTTGGAAGCCCGTGAACCATATATAGCTGTTGCAGCATCTTTCAGCAAAGTAATGGAGGCTACCCGGTAAGGATCCATATCGTAAACTTTCTCGGCAGTCATCTCGAAACCATCGACAATGAATACCGGCGAATTCGGATTTCCTTCGTATTCACTCTCTATACCGGAAATACTCCCTGCACCGCGGATCTGAAATTCAGGCACCACGTTCGGATTACTCCCCGCCAGATTGTTATCTATTTTCATAAACGACGGATCGACATTCTGCAAAGCCGTCAGAATATTTTGGTTTCCCCCCATCTGTAACTCTTCTGCCGTAATGGTTCTGGCAGCACCGGTAAAACTATTTTTTGCCTGAGTATAATATCCGGTTACCACAACATCTTCCAATTCACTCACCGCCTCTTCCAGTACGACATCGATCCGGGTGCGTTTACCGACCGTCTCCTCCTTATCCTGCATACCCACCATAGAGAATACCAATACCTGGGCACCAACCGGAACCGAAAGGGAATATTTTCCGTCCAGATCCGTAGCCACCCCAATTTTTGTCCCTTTGATCAAAACCGTCACTCCGGGCAGAGCATCTCCCCGCTTATCCTTGACCACCCCCTCGACTTTAATCTGCTGAGGTTGTTCCTGCTCTTCGTCTTTACGCGAAACGACAATAATATTATCTACTACGCGGTATTTGTAATCCCGACCGAAAAGTTGTAACACCAATTCATCCAAATCAGCATCAGACAACTGCAAATCGACCTTCCGTTCCAAATCCACATTCTCGCGATTGAAGAAAAAATTCTGTTTCAACTGTTTTTCTACCTTTGTCAAAGCTTGTTCCACCGACACATTCTTCAAGGTAAGATTGACCACACTATTCTGACTTTTTACGCTGGCAGAAAGGTGGGTCAGACTCAGCAACATCATAAAAAACACCATCTTCATTACTCTCGAAATTTGCGAAAGTTTATACCGGAAATCCCAGGGATCCCCGTACCGTTTTCTGTCCATAAAATGTAATGTTTTAAAGTTAAAAAATCATCTTTCGGTTCTTTACCGGGATAGTTGGTAGTCCTTCCCGATAAGCGATTATCATAATAGTCAATTATTATTCTTTCCCCGCCAACATCTTCCGGGTAGCCTCGTACATCGGCTTTTTCTTTTCCCGGATAGTCGTCCGGGGCAAAGCATCCAACAGCTCCATCCCCTGTTTTCTGATTTCCATATCCTCGCACTCAGCCACATAGCGTAAAGTAAAATTCAGCACCTCATCCCGGGAATCCAGCCGGAAATAATGATATTTCACGATATCTTCCAACACGTTCAACACTTGAGTATATTCCTTCTGATGAAGATATTCCCCGGTATATATCGTCGCCAGATACTCTCCGGCATAAGGTAAAGCTTTCTGGCTCAGGAAAAATTCTTTCAGCTGCCGGCACTCTTCCGGGTGAAAGCTTTTCCGTCCGGCATTATGAATAAAGCTTATAGCTTTTGCCGACAAGGCTTTGTCGATTCCCTGATCCACTCTTTCTTTTTCCACCACGCCGTAAAACTTATCCCGGTTCGGAATAACTCTCGATATCAACAGGGATATTGCTGCCTGACCGTTTTCCTCGATAATGTTCCAAACTTCCGGAGTATAAAACCGGTTGTCGTCCAATCCGCCCAAATCCGTCGAAATAATTTCCCTCATGAGGCTATCCTGATAAGCCTTGGATAATATCCGCAAATACTCCCGCAACATCTCCGGCTCCCGTTCACCGGCAGCATATCTTTTTCGCATACCCGCCAGGTTATTTTCCGGCTTCAGAGCCCGTTCTCCCAACGCGATCAGTTCCTTGGGTGCCAGATAACCGGCATGATAATCTTCCAATTCGCCTTGTTCATTGATAAACAACAAGGTTGGATAAGCATGAATGCCATATTTTTTTACCAGTTCTACTCCTACTCCCTCTTCCATATCCATCTCTACATTCACAAAATGCTGATTATAGAACCGGGCCACTTCGGGATCCGTAAATACATATTGGGCTAAAACCTTACAGAAGCCACACCATTTGGTATGACAATCCAAAAAGATCAGCTTCTTCTGACGTTTGGCCTGATTCAATTGTTTTTTCCAGGAGCCCTTCGAAAATTCGATTCCCACCTCCTGAGTCAAAGCTCTTTCGGGCATCCCGAGCATAAAAAGGTAAATAATTACACCAACCCAGCGATAACCCCTGTTGTTTTTCCAATTTTTTTTCATAAATTTGTTATGTTTTAAAGTTTTAAAATCATCCCTTTCGGGACGCTAAGCGGGAATTGTTGGTAGCAATTCCTGCTTTTTTATTTCCTTACCAGAATCGTTTTCCCCTTGATATCGAATTTCAGATCGGTCGTTTCTTCGATTATATCCAAGGCCTGACGGATATCCATGTCACGGCTCAATACTCCTCTGAACCGATAATTTTTCACTTCCTGCTGTTGAAAGAACACTTCGAAATCATACCAGCGTTGCAATTGACGTAATATAGATTCCAGGTCTAAAGATTGGAACACAAAGCGCCCTTCGATCCAAGCCGAATAAAGAGAGGGATCGACCTCCGAAACAACCGTTTTTCCGGTAGCCACTTCCATATCACTCTGCATACCCGGTTTTAACAGGATCCGTTGTTTATTCTGACGGGAGTAAAAAACGACACGACCTTCTTCGAGCGTGGTATACACATGGGCTTCATCCTCATAAGCACTGACGTTAAAAGCCGTACCCAATACAGTAATCTCGGAATTCTGCAGATGCACGATAAATTGCCGGCAGGAATCTTTACTTACCTGGAAATAACCTTCCCCTTTCAAATATACCTCCCGTTTTCCTCCGACAAACCGAACCGGATATTTCAATTCCGAATCAGCGTTCAACCATACTTTTGTTCCATCCGACAATACCAGCTTATAAAAACCTCCGACCGGAATTTTCAGGGAATTGTATTCCTCCTTTAAAGGTTCATCATGCGTTTCTAGCGTAGTATAATATAATCCATCTACCGAATCGTTGAGAATTGTTACCACCTTACCATCGTCGAGCCGGATATTCCCCTTTCCTAACTCCACTTTCTGTCCATCGGCTAATGTCAGGAAGGCCACCCGCTTTCCCGGTAAGATTTCCGTCTCCGACAGGCTATTTCCTGCTAAAGGTAAATTTTTTTCCTGCTGCAATCCGAACCAAACCCCGATCCCCACTCCCAAAACGACGGTTGCCGCCACAGACATCCATAATCTCAACACCCGTGTTTTGGAGAGATGGAGCTGATTTTTCAAAACTTTCCATTCATTCGCTTTTAAAGCAGAAAAATCCCGTTTATCCAGTTCTTGTCTCGTTCGGGCCAATTGGTCCAAGACAGCCCGGTTTTCCGGATGCTCCAGCCATTCCTGAACTTCCCGATCGTCTAACTGTTCACGATGATTCAAAAGCCGCCCGGCATATTCGATTTGGTCGTCACTAAAATCTGTGTGCATTTTATTTGCTTTTGTAATAACACACGCACCTATTCATAACGGGTGACAACAATTTGTCACTTTTATTACAAATCATTGATTTTTTTTAGAACTTACCCTTAAATTTTCAGCAATGGGAAAGTACCGTCAGTATGGAGAGAATAAAGAAAAGTATTGAAAAACTAGTTATATTTCAGCATAAAAAGCAAGGTCAGCCCGTCGGGTAATTCTTCCCGCAAAAAATGGACAGCACGTTTCAGATGAGTTTTCACCGTATTCAAGGATATATCCATCTCGTCGGCAATCTCCCGGTACTTTTTTCCTTCTACGAAACATTTTATCAATACCTCTCTTTGCTTATCCGGCAAAGCCGCCAGTCCGGCTTGCAGACGTTCTATTTTCTGATCGTAATCCTCCCATTCGTCCTGAATACTTTCCATCTCACGCATCAAAGCCTCCTCGTTCTGTGCCACCACTTTCTGATGGCGGAGATAATTCAATGCATAATTACGTGACAAAGTAAACAGATAAGATTTTAATGACCAGGAGAAATCCAAATGTTCCCGATGATTCCAAAACGTAAGAAACACATCGTGTACAATATCGCGGGCAACTTCCTCATTGCCGACATAACCGTATACGAACCTCATCAAATCCTCGAAATACTGATTAAAAAGATCCTCAAAACTCTTATAACCAAAGATTTCTTTTTTCATTTGCCTCAAAGGAAACTCCCAAATTAGCTTTCCTCACTGACAAAAATAATATATTCCACCAGAAAAACAATCATATATCCGGCTGATAAAAATTTCAACAACCGGATATAATGAATGTTTATTATAACTTTAATTTCCAAATACCTCTTTCAACTTTTCATCGATCGGGGCAGACTCTCCTACCGTCTTCACGATAATTTTTCCTTCCGGATCGATAAGTACCTTTGTCGGGAAAGCGGTAATCCCATAAAGTTTTACCACATCACAAACCTCCCGGTCCTCGTTATTCAAAATCTGGGTCCAGGTCATCTGATCCTCCTCAACAGCCTTCAGCCAAATTTTCCGGGCATCGGCTCCGTTTTCCTGGGCAATATTGATCACTTCAAGTCCTTGCGGCCCATAATGAGCCTGTAACGCTTTCAGATGGGGATGGGAAGCCCTGCAAGGGCCACACCAAGACCCCCAGAAATCCAACAGCACATATTTTCCTTTGTAATCGGCTAATTGCACTGTATTCCCCTCTTTGTCCTTCTTTTTAAAATCAGGAGCAGCAGCTCCGACAGCTGAAGCCAAGGCCATCTGAATCTGCTGTGCAATCTTTTCTCCTAAAGCGGTTTGTTGTAATTGAATATTTGTCCGGTTAAAAACTGCAATGTATTCCTCCAAAGTCATACTATTCCGCATTCCGGACAATAAATACAAAGCAGCATAAGAATCAGGATTCTCTTTTACGAACCGGATTTTCTCCTGTTCAGCTTCCTCATTCAATTTACCTCTCTTTTCCTGTAACTTTGCTTTATCTTCTTCACTTAAATTCATCTCCTGTAATTGTCTCAGCAAATCAAAAGCTTCCCTTTTCAGAGGCATCGTCTTTGCATACAATTTCATCAGATCGTCGTTCAGTAGTCCCCCCTTCATCTGTATTTCCGGCCAGGACCGGTTATCCACCTGAAGTTCCAAAACAGTTCCCGGGCACATGAAGACAGTGATACTTTCGCCGGGAATCACCCCTTTCTCCACTTTTATATTATTATTATTATCCCTGGACACGACAGAAGCGACTATCGTATCCGTCAATTGTTTCTTATAACTCAAACGCCCATTGTCTATCCGGATGGTATCCAAGGTAAACTTTCCGTCAATCTGATAAGCCAATATCAGGATGTCTGCCGGATAAGAGGAAATATTTCCTTTAATCACAAACTCATTCTTTTCCGGAGCACTACATCCTATCAGCAATGCCAATGCTCCCCATGTAATCCATTTTTTCATCATAATTCTTTTTTCATTTTTTCTAATTTTCCATTAATACGGGCAGCAATAGCATCATTTCCTGCAGGCATTTTGTCTGCAGCTTTTTGCATTTCCCAAAGTGCCTCTTTCTGATAGCCCATTTTACTCAACACTTCAGCCAAAGTCTCATAATTTGTGAAATTATCGAAAAGAGTGATCGCTTCCAGCGCCCAGATCATAGCTTTCGCCAACAACGCCCGATCTTCGGATAATCGGGCCACATGGGCAGCCAAATCCCGGAAAGAAAATGACAAATTACTACTTTCCTTTATTCCGGCAAATTTCAATGAGAATGCCAGCTGCTCCGGATTTTGCGAAGCCAACTGTCCTGCTCCGTCAATCATATTTTTCAGATACTCTTTATACAAAGCTGCATCTCTTTCTAACACACCTTTTTCTTCCCGGAACAGGATGTCAGCATGAAGTTGTACGATTTTTTCAAAATCGTCAACCTGCCCGGTGGCTGCCAAATAGTGCGAACGTAATTTAATTTCCTCATCACCGGGAACTTTTCCTAATTTTTCACTCAAAACAGCATTGATTTTCAAAACTTTCCCGAATAAGTCCCCATTCTCTTCAGTAACTGCTCTATTATAAGAATACTGAACAATGTTATAGGTCAATAGTTCTGCCAAATGTTTCTCATCTGTTCCGCTCGCTTCAAGCAAATCCTCCCAATGAGCAAACATAAAATCGGCACATTTACCGTCTGCCTTTACCTTACAGCCAAACGTAGTCAACTCTTTCAGAAAAGCAGGTGCCAACAAATCTTTTTCCTTGGCAATACCCACATATTGATCCCGGATATCGGCATTATCCAGCTTTAAGCGGTTCCGCTTCGCCAGATAAGCTTTGACAAAATCCGGCTGATTTTTTTTTCGGGCATACAGAGCATCCCATTCTTCTATAGTCCTTTTATCGGCAAATTCTTCCAAAGCGATCTTACCTTCAGCAATAAATTTCTCCGCAGACATATAACTCCCCGACCGATAAAACAGTTTTCCGTTTCCGTCTACAAACAAATAAGTCGGAAAAGAATTGATCTGGTAGATCTTTGCGACTTCCACTCCGTCTCCTTTCTCACAATCCAATTTATAACAAACGAAATTTGCATTATAAAAATCCCCAACTTCTTGCATCGGAAAGACTTCCTTTACCATTTTCTTACAGGGACCGCACCAACTGGTATAATTGTCTATAAACACCAGTTTCTTCTCTTTTTTAGCCATAGCCAGAATTTCTTTCCAGTTCCCCTTCTGAAAGGAGATTCCCTGAGCCAGTACAGAAATGCCGTACCCACATAATAACAATATAAAAATTATCTTTTTCATCGGATATATTTTTGAAGAAACGTATCAATTTTATCACTGGAAGGACGCGGAGCATTAATGGAAATGATCTTCCCCTCTTTATCGAACATCATAAAACGGGGAATAGCCGTAATATTATATTCTTTCGCAAAGGCAGACTCAAAATTCTCCGGAATCACATATTGTGCCCATGAAGGCCGATCTGATTCCAGCTTTTTATGCCACTTATTCAAATCATTATCCAAGGATATACTTAAAAATTCGATATTGGGATTGTCCTTGTATTTTTCCACCAACTTTTCTACATAGGGAATTTCCATACAACAAGGTCCACACCAAGTTGCCCAGAAATCAATATACACAACTTTTCCCTTCCCGACAACAGCCCGAAAACGCACGTTTTTCCCGTCAACAGTCTGCATTTCAAAATCTGAAGCCTCTACACCTGGTGACAATTTCGACAAACGGTCGTAAAGGGACTGCATATCGACTATCGTTTTTCTGTTGGTGGAAGTTTTCTTGTATTCGGTAAAAATACCAGCCATAGCCTCGTCTCCTCCAAGCGCAAAATAGGTCCGTATTTTTTCATCTGCCAAAATACTCCGTACCTCTTCACTGGAAATCTTTTCCCGTAATACTTTGAAAAAACGTACGGTATTATTTTCCGGAACCGCTTGGGAATGCTGGCCGATATAGAAACGAATCCATTGCTCTGTGATATGAATATTGGCCGGATCGTTCAAATCAATACTGTCACAATAAGCCATAAAATCAGGGTCATTTCCTGCATCCCCCTGATTTCGAATCGCCCCCCAAGCGTAGAGGAAAAGTACTTGCCCGGCTAATGCTTCTATTTCTGTTTCCTTCTCTATGGCAAATTCTTTCCGGGTTCCTTGCAACAAACTCCTCAATTGCTGCTGATAATTTTTTACCTGCTGCCGGTATGCTTTAAACCCGACCAATGTCCCGTCCCTTCCCATGTATTCCGGAGTAAAACCATTCCACAAACCGGAAGTTTTATAGAGATATTCACACTCTTTCCGGGTTGTACCGGCAAAAGAAGGTACCGATTTCAAACGCCCTTCCGATTTTTCAGCGGCTACATTTATTTCCAGAGTCTCTCCAGGTAGCAGATAACAATCGATTACCTTACGGTCATCACCCAAATATTCCAAATACAGTCCTCTTTTGACAGGTTCCGTTATTACCGTTTCATACCGGAAGGTCCCGTCGTGTGCAACCCGTACCGTATCGTATTGATTACGCTCCACGATTACCAATAAACAACCTTCGTTTTTCCAGTTATGAACTTTACCTTTCAGGAGGGTGGTTTGCTGCCCGTACGCCGGTAACAAAAAAAACAATAGCAGACTTACTGTTATATATTTCGATATTTTCATCATTTCAATATATTGAATGTAAATTATTTTATGGATTTTGCTTCCAATCCGGATGATACTGCATCACGTATTCCGGAATCCGGACAGTCAGGCGTTCTTTGGTTAACGGATAGGTTCGTCCATCCAGTACCCGTGTCTTTTCAATCATCGTACTTCCTACAGGATCATCCCACAATCGTCGTATATCGTACCAACGGTGACCGGTTGCAATAAATTCCCGCATCCGCTCTTCCAATATCCATTTCAACACCTGTGTGGCATCGGAAGATGTCCGCGGCTGGTATTTTTCCCGGTCTATCCGTTTTTCCCGTAACCCGTTCAGGTATTCCAACGCGTTCTCTACCTCATTGGCCCGAGCATAACACTCGGCTGCCATCAAATAAACATCCGGCATCGATACTCCGGCATTCGAATAGCTGAAACGTTTCAACTTCAATCCGGGAGCGTCCTGATCCCAATATTCCCCGCTGGTATTTCGCTCATAAAACATATATTTCTCTCTCAAATCGCCATCTTCCGTAAAAAAGTTCAGCACATGATCCGAAACGAAAATCGCATTCATCGGAAAGAACGTAACACTTCCGACTGTCGGGTCACGCAGGTTCAGCTCCGAGGTAAACACAGATTCCACATTCTCACTTTCCTGGAGCACTGCACGCGGAAAAGTTTTTGCAGGATTCATGCCTTGCCAAGGCTCGGTTTCATTTTTCCAGGCCAACCGGTTATAATCCAAGATCTCATACTTCAGGCCAACCGGCGACTGTTTGGTATTTAAAAGGCTAAACAGCTGTTCAAGAGCTTCCAATGCTTCGGGATACTTATTCATATTAAAATATACTCGGGCTTTCAAACCATAAGCTCCAAGCTTTGAACCGAGGTAACGGGATTCCAATGTAGCATAGTCCGGCAAATATTTCAAAGCGGTGTCGATATCTGCAAGGATATAACGGTAAACTTCGTGAACAGAAGTACGCTCGCGGGTGGTATTATCGACATCATTTTCTTTCACAACAGGAATGCCAGGTTCCGTTTCCGAACTCATCGCATAGGGAGGAGCGAACATCATCGCCAGATGAAAATAATTCAAAGCCCTGTACAAACGAGCCTCTGCCTCTATTTTCAATAATTTTCCCAAAGGCTCTCCCGGCAACTCACGCACCTCATCCACAATTTTATTATAAGTGTAAATGAGACCATATCCATTACTCCAAGCCCCGGGGTTCTCGGTAATATCGAACACCTCATCTTCCCGTAAATAAGCCCTACGTGCAAAAATATCGGTCGACTGTGTCAAATAAAAATTTTTACTCCAATATACTTCATCTCCCATCAGTCCGACAATAGCATTGGCCGAATAAGCGGCGCTTAATGGATACAACATATCTTGGTAGTCGTCGGCAGTAGAAGGAATAGCCACATTCGTCGTAGGAGCTACATCCAGAAAATCGTCACAACTACTGAATACACTCAGCAGTATACCCAATATCATTATTTTCAATAAACATTTCATATCCCTATCATTTAAAAGCTTATATTCAATTTCAGCATATATTCCGGACCATACTTCAAGGTACGTCCTCCACCCACCATCGATTTGATGTAGCGGGGATCTATTCCTTCGCCGTTAAATGTCCAGCAGAAAGGATTCGCAACCTGAGCACTCAACATACACTCCCGCAATCCCAGGTCTTTCAATACCTTAGCAGGAAGCCGGTAACTCAAGGTTATATCGCTGATGTAAATATAGGAACCGTTGATCACATTGATGTCAGCACAAGAATAATAAGAAGCATTCACCCGGGTAGCCCCCTGAGGTAACCAACGGGGAACATCGGTCTGGGCTTCATCTCCGGGTTGTTTCCACGCTTTTCGGTAATCATTATGCAGGGGATTGAGCCAAGGGGCTGTATTCATTTCCGTAGCTACCTGACTATATAATAACCGACTGTTAGTATTCTGTGAGGCAACATCATTAAACAGCTTGTGTCCCAGATTGTAAATCGCCAATACCGACAAGCGAAAGTTTTTGTAGCTGAAAGTATTAGATAAACTTCCGGTAAAAGGAGGTTGGGCTGTTCCGGCATGCACCAGAGCTTTGATATCTGTTACCTGTCCGGCAGTAGCCTCTCCGTTCTCATTGTAAACCATCGGTTCCCCTTCGTCGTTTAAGCCGGCCCAGCGGTACGCAAATAAACTATAGGCTTCATGTCCCTGTACGAAAACCGGAGCATAAGATTTGGCATAATCCGTAATCCGGGGTTCTACATAAATATCGGTAATTTTATTTTTGTTATAGGAAAAATTGAAGCCGGTAGTCCAGGCGAAAACCGGTGTTTTGATATTCAGCGAATTCACTGTTAACTCTATACCGGTATTTTTCATTTTTCCAATATTCGTGGAAATAGTAGAGAATCCGTTTGTCGGATCGATGGTTCGTTCACCGATCAGGTCCATTGTACTTTTATGATAGACATCCAGCGAACCGCTCAATTTCCCCTGTAAAACAGAGAAATCGACCCCGAAATTCGTAATATTGGTCTTCTCCCACTTCAAATTTTTCAATGCAGGTGAAGAAATCGTTACATATGGTTTGGTTTGGGCAAAAGAATAATTGGACATGAACCCGTAAGAAATGATATCGTAAGGTCCACCTATTTCGGAATTGGGCGTATTACCCGCAATTCCTTTGCTAAAGCGCAAGGAGAGCCGGTCGAAACCGGAATGGCTGAAAAATTTTTCTTTATGGATATTCCACAGTATTCCAGCCGACCAGATCGGTTTATAGCGTACATCAGTACCGAATAGATTCGCTTGGTCCATACGCATACTGGCATTGATACAATAACGCTCGTTTAAAACGTAAGCCATATAGGCATACAGAGAGAAAAA
>OGCQ01004340.1_pt1 | contig 11652 bp, 8 predicted proteins | sample 1570161 | NCBI WGS metagenome assembly OGCQ01 (sample SAMEA4384402, study PRJEB24528) | human gut metagenome
TAAGGGCAGGCTTCAGATCCAGATAAGCATTCAATTCTCCGGATTTCTGCAAACATTCCTTTGGCATAAAACTTCCGAAACCTTTGTCCTGCATGGTTCCGAAATTGGTGACTGCAAAAAACTCTACAAGATATTTCTCGATATAATTCCTCAATACCTGATTAAAGCACATCAGGTTCATAACAGGATTGGTAAAAACCGCTTTCTTCTTTTCTTTTTCATCATGCACACCACTATTGCCATAGTAAATACTGTAGGATTCCGGTTTAAAGGTTCCCGGCTCTACCCAATAGGCATTACCCGGAACTTCAAAATTCATGCGATAGTTCAACGCATTATGTTCTTTATCTGTAAACATCACAGCATAGCCATTATCTTTTTTTAAAACAGCAACTCTTTTCCCTGTTTCCTGTTCCATTTTATTCAAAAGAAATCGGTCCAGTTTCGGCTTGACTTCTGAAGCTCTGAGAGTTGCTCCTGCCTGATTATGCTGAAAATGGATTATTGGAGACTGCGCTTCCAATTGTACCTTCAGCTTACATCCATTAAATTCAAGCTTTCCCATAAGTATCCTCCATTCTCCCTGCTTATTCCCTCTGTGGACTCTCTTCAAACATCCCAAATCCCTGGGCATTCCTGCTGCCCAGTCCCGTCTGATACAGGAAATCCAGATATTTTCTCTCACCGGTTAATCGATACTCTCCAAGCCAGCCGCTGAGATAGAATTCTTTGTATCTCGTCACATATTTGTCCCGGCGCCGGACGTTGACCGTCTCAATCTCTATTCCCGAATTCGGTGGAATACCATAACAGGCAGTATATTTTCTGACAAAATTGTCATTGACCTGTTCCGGGAAAGCCTCCTCCTCCGGACTGTAGAAATACGTCTTCTTTGTCTCCTTATTTGTCGAATACAGACATATCGGCGACAGCATTCGAATATGAATACTGTCCTTTTCAACCGTTTCATTCATCAGGCGAAGCGCCACATCCGAAAAATGCTGATTTCCATAATGAATGCCGTTTTTTCTGAAAGCACTTTCCAGAAGACGCATCATGTAAATATCCGGGCTTCTGATCTCCCATTCTACATAATCTCTGAAAATAATCTGCCGGTTCATCACCCGAGAATTTCCCCGCAGCAGACTGAAATTAAACAGCTTATAGCGGCGTCCGACATTATTGACATTGTTGGCCGCATACCCGCTGTTGTGCATATGCCGACTGTATCCCGATTCATCTGCAAGACCACGGTAAATAATACTCTGTATGATATGATGATAGCTCAGTGGCAGCGCCAGCTCCTCTGAAAGTGTATGCCTGATTTTTAACTGCACCCCTCACAACCCCTTTATTATTTCTATCTGGCTTTATTCACATTTTCACTCAAATTTTTATATGGTTTTCAATATATTTTCAAACTTTCCAAATCCATCCTTATGAACATCCTCAATAATCTGAATCCCCATATCCCTGGCACGCTCAAGGAAATATTTTCTACTTTTGGCAGTCTTTCCCATGTCTGTCGCCACCAGCACTTTCCTGGCATATTCACTGCCAAACTGTTCCGCCACTGTATTTAGTTTGTACAGCTCATCACCTGGAATTATACCGTTCTTGCAGGAGATAAACACCGGTACAACACCTTTCATCAAAATAACATCGATTTCATTTTCAGTATCCACCAGGCCGTCTTTATTGTTGTGAACAACACCGTCCCAGTCAATCATAACGCCGGTTCGCACATCGTTAAAATACGGCGTGCCGTCTGATTTCTTCATATTCTTCGCTGTCAGCAGCGTCACAAGCTCCAACAATGTTCCTGCCTTTATCAGGCACAGCTTCACCTGCTCATTCTTAAATCTGAACTGCAGTATCTCATCATCTCTGCCGAATCCCAGAATCATGCCTGCTTCTGTCAGCGGCCCAAATATGCCATCCAGATTCAAAGTATTGCCCCGGGCCCTGAGACAGGTATGGACATCTTCCATGTTGGCACATAACTGCAAATCATCATCTATCACACTGTTAAATGTCATCATTTCTGCCAGCATGGTAATCTGATAATTCCACAGGGCACAATTTCTTCGGCAAATTTCCCACATGGCAAACACATCTGCGGTAAATTCTTCATCCAGAACCCACGGATAGGTACAGCCTGCCCGCTGGGTATCCGTCACAATACTGCCGCCGTGCAGGATTATATTCTGTTCCACAGTCAGGCTTGGAATTTCTGATGAAAAAACACGTCCATCTATATCACAGTCATAGACAACACCGGTCCGGATATTATACTGGTGCAGCTTAATACCCTTGTCTTTATGTCGTTCATAAACGATGCCAATGGCCACCATAGCCAGTTCATCCCCGCCAGTCAAATCGAAATGACAGTCCGGATAATCCATGACAATTTTCTCCAATGCAGTTACAATATTCCCCAGATCATGCGGAATCACACTGCAGTAGTCAATCTGCGTTGTATCATTGCCGACAGAAGCCAGAAACTTCTCGTAGGCTTTGCCATTCTTCCGGATGATTTTGGACTGTCCCACAAGAATCACCTTGTCCGGATGACTTGTCAATGTACTGATCATATTGTCAATGGGGGTCTCACTAAAAAACTCTATCACAACCATATTTCTTCCCTCTCCATCCATATTTTTCATGCGTTATTGCGCTAAAATATACTATCTTCAGTATACCATACATACTAATAGCAGGTCATTTTTTTATATATATTTTATTAAAAAAGTTATTTAAATTCGACATTTTTTATTAATATTGTATCTTTAATAATTTTCACTTTACTTATATTATCTGTCGTCGGATGGAATTTCCCTCAGAGTTTCCGAAAAAAATCGTAACTGTTCAGAGCTAACCGGATATTCAAATATCAGCGGAATATCCCGCACAACCATGGGATAACACCTGTCATGAAAAATAACGGTTTCGTTTTTCTTCAAATGCAGCAGCCGGGACGGGGAGAGTAACGGCCGATGATATTCATTGCAGCCTGCCAGTTCCGAGATGTACTTTAAAAACGACATTTCTCTTGAATGAAGATAAATCAGATTGCCGCAGTTGTCCAATACAGTCTGACTGGCATTCAGGCCATATTTCTCTATCATCTGAGAATAGGACTGGATGACGAGATGGAACCGGATATTCCGGCTTCTTGCCGCAGTCAGCATGGAAATCAAATCCGTCAGAACCGGCATATTACAGAATTCCTCGAGTATAAAGTTCACCCGACACGGCAATATGTCCTGATAGTCTGACGCCGTTTCCAGCAATGCCTGATAGCACTGGGTAACAAATAACGTAGCCAGGAAATGAAAAGTTGTCTTCTCATCCGGTACAATAAGAAAAACAGCCGTTTTTCGAAGTCCTATCTGACCCAGTTCAAAGGTAGACTCGGATAACATATCAGTTAATGCCGGTGAGGCCTTGAAAAGACGCACCAACTGGTCAAAGGTTGATAAAATACAGGAACGGGTATTAGAGGCCGTCAATTCCATATAGCCTGCCAGATTCTGATAAATTTCGCCAGTCTTTGGCAGCTCCTGATAAATCGTATCCAAATCGCCATTTTCCATTCTTTCGTAACGCCATTTCAGAAGGTTCTTCATATTCAGATTTTCGCCTATTTTTTGCATGAGGCAACATAAGCCAAGAGCCAGCTGACCCGCACTCTCATTCCAATATCTGTCCTTGTCTGATTTTGATCTGGAATTAAATAACGTCTCCATCAGGTCATTTAATTCCAGAATCGCCTTCTGCTCACCGGATTTTCCCTGAGCAAAGGATTTTTCCACACATCCCATAGGATTCCACTTGTCCGGCGAATCCTGAGGTCTGCGCAGATCAATGATAGGCATAGCATATCCGGCTTCCGACAAAAAGCCTTTTGTTTTTCTACCCAGCTCCCCCTTCGGGTCTACAATCACCATGGATTCTCCTGCCTTTGCACAGGAATAAATCAACGGGAGGACAAAACGCAGTGTCTTCATGGATCCGGTATCTCCCACAATAAGACTGTGTACCTCACTCGGATCAACATAGGCCATGTCCGATTCCCTGAAAAGAATCGGGCCGCCCTTGGGTATCCGCCGTGAATCATTGATATGAAACCCATATAAATCACGCTTCATTTCATCTTCTGATGCCATTCTGGCATCCTGATATCTAAGACCATCTTCAAACATCCATATACCTCCTGCTCTCTATCCTGAACCTACTTCTGTCCTCTATCGTCTGTCCAGAACTTCGCCCATCCTTTTCCTGCTGTGGCATCATTGTTCCGCCGCAAAACCAATGGTTCTGGCAGCTTCTCTTTTCTGAATTCCCGGCATCAGACCGATATCCCTGGCTCTGATGACTTTGCTCCTGCAATTTTGCATGCACTGTTCAAAATAAATCTGCCTGAAAAGCTGCTCGACAACGATGATATTTTCTGTCTCTGATTCACTTCTCTCTTTTAACTTTTCTGCCAACAGTTGCTCAGCTTCTGCCTGAACACGCCAGCTTTCCTTTTCTGCCATCGTCACAAAATGTTTTACACACTGTTCAACAGATGGTGTCTGAGAATAGACTCTCATCCACACCCCATATCGAACAAACTCAGCAAATAAGGCATCATCCTTTTCCTGATTCTGACCGGCCGGAACAAGCAGTATAAAACAGATATCTGAATGTTCTGCGATATACTCCAGAAACACTCTCAGAGACGAATTATAGCCGCTTCTTCCCCATTCTTCTGCCAGCTCAACCACAATGGTGCCAATGTAAGTATCATAACAGTCTCTGGCAATACTGTAGCTGTCGCAGAGATGCTGAATGAAAGCACCGGCGCCCTGCCAGTCCTCATAATAAGGCATTTTGATGGTAAAAGTCCGCACTAATCCTTTAAAAGGAAGCATTTCCTGCCGGTCAATCACCTCGGCAATTTTTAATCCAAGTCGCTCCATCGCCGAAGTCGAATGCCCGATAATATAAAAATCCGGGCACGGCCCTTTCAGCTGCTTCACTCGTCTGATAATTGCTTCTTCATTTTTTCTATACTTCGACATACCGCTTCACCTTTCATAGATTAAAACACATAATCACGACTTTTGACGTTCTATCATTTATATCTGCTGGTGATTGGAATTTTCCTCACAAATTTCGTACAAAAACAAAAAAAGAATCTTTCCATCCTTTTCGGACTTTCATCCGATGGATAAAAAAGATTCTTTGTTTATTATCTGTCATCAAGTTCATATTTCCTCAAAACCCATAAAAAATAACCCGGGTATTCATATCATCATGACCGATAGAATAACCCGGATTATTCCGTTTCTTTGTTAAAGGCCTTATCACTGGTACAAGTTCCAGGAAGGCTTCCTGTATTTGCAACTTCTATTGTTTTGCACTGTTACACAGGCGGCTGGCTCCGCACCGCATCCACAAGCAGTACAATGATAATTATACAAAAGATTTTTCTCTGCTGCAGTCCCCGCACTGCCAAAATAATTCCCGCAATAATCAGAATCAACAGTACTGCTGCCATACCAAACGTCATGCACTTATCTCCTTTCTCAGCCCCACCATCTATTCTTTATTATTTTCTCAACGTCCCTATTCCATCAGATAGTAATTTCCTTCTTCATCCCAAAGAAAAACATCTCCGTCCCCTGCAAAGACCTGATGTGACACACCATCATACATCGTAGACTCTGCATAATAAATATCCGCTGCATCTGCATCCTGTGTCAATGTACCACAGTCCATCTCCACCGGCTCAGCACCTGGCGCACGCTGATAATAACTCCAGTTTCCGGAAGCATCCATAACGATATACGTTTCCGCTGAAAGGTCACCGTCATAATACCAGATACCCTCAAAATGGCTGAAATCATTTTCTAAATTAATGCTAGTTTCTTCCTGCGCATTTTCACCCCAATCAACGGAAGGGTCATAGGGTTCATCAGGAATCCATCCTCCAGGATAGACCTTATTATCCGCTTCATAATAGGCAAGTCCATCATCGCCAATCTTATACTCATCCCCCAAAAAGTACTCATTTACGCCGTCATTGTACCACAGCCATGTATCAGAACCATTGCCATAGTAGAATTTTGCTTTTTCAAGGTCTGTATAAGCCGCAATGTCACCGTCTCTGTAGAAGACACCGTCAAAATGTCCATCATCGCTGTATCGGCCAGGATACTGACCGGACAAAGTAAAACTGTTGCCGTCTTCACTTGCACAGAGATAAGCACGGTCTTCATTGTCGTAAAGATAAAGCCCCATTCCCTCACCCTCGTCACCAAGGGTTCCGTCCATGGAATAATCCGGTGAAGAAGCTGTATATATCATGTTCGCCGTGTCAATAACAATGGTTTCACCCACTGCATTCTGCCACATGCCGTCCCAGTTATTTGCCTCCCATTCTGCAAGTTTTGCCGTATCATCCCGTTTGAAAGTATTACGGTGAATATTAAGTCCATCACCGTCACCATTCTGATTCGGCATCAGCACACCGTCACTACGCAAGACAAAATCATACATGAAACCATTGAATGTCATCATCGGCTTGCCATCTTCCGGGGACTCCGACATTTCACCGCGTCCGCCGACCCCGTAATAGGAACGATAGATATAATATCCGCCCCCACTGTCAAAATACAGCTTTGTGCCGCCATTAATGCTCCACATGCCATCGAGGGACGCTGCGTCTGTCACCAATTCCTCACTGTCACCCTCTGCATTTTCCGTTTCCTCCGATGATGCCGCTATACTGTCAGAACTTCCGCAGGCAGCAAGACTCAGACACATCACCATTGCAAACATAAAGGCCCCATACTTTTTCCATTTTTTCATCACACTTTCCTCCTCACATTACTTTTGATAATTTGCATCACTATTTTTGTTCTGCCATAACCAGCATTTCTCCTTTCTTCTGCTTCCCTTTTATGAAAATTCTCGTAACTGTTCAGAGCCAGCCTCCAAAATGCTACGCATTTCGTCGGTATGGCGTATCCGCCAAATAAAATTTCAAAAACAGTTTTAAAAATGCAAGCATTTTATACCTGTTTTTTGTTGCTTGGCTCTGAACAGCTACAAATTCTCATCTTTCCCGCCAGTAATACTCCGTCGCATCATACTCAAAGCATATCTTGCATTCCTCAAAATTCAATTTAGAAGTATCTGTGTACGTCAATGTTTTCCCGCTTTTCAACCGACGCTTGCTGCCGAGTTTGAATACAATACCATCTGCTTCCCCCACCTGCACATCTCCCTGTTCCGGATTAAATTCATACCAATAAAGCGTATCTCTTTGAATTTTGATATAAGTCAGGCTGTTCCTGTTTCCGTCAGGATACCAATACCCCTCGGCAACCGTATTGTCACTATCATCAGACGCAATGATTTCATGTTCCTGTATACGCATCTCCTCAATAGAACTGTATCCCAGCTGCTTTGCCGGATTGTCCTTATCTATTTCCGCGGATTCCTTATCCTGCCCATCATCAGTTGAACCATAGACAACACTTTCATTTTCACCGGAACCACGGTGATCTTCGCTGTCTTCCGCATCATAACCATCGCTGCTACCTCTGCCGCAGGCAGAAATCCCAAAACACAGGATAAAAGCCAGTATCAAAATAATCCTTTTCATATCATTTTTCATTGTCTCCCCCCTTATTGCCGGATTGTCCATCAACATAAAACGCATACTGAAAGTTTCTTTTATGATTCACCACGTGAAAAATCCACCGTACATACATTGTACGATGGATTTTATGCAATACCTATTCCCCAATGGTTAGTTTTTCTTGTCAAGACTGAAAATTCATATCCTACACCTCCTAATCATTCAGCACTTCCTGTATCTCCTGTTTATTCAGGTGTGTCTTTTCCATCAACGTATCCACCAGTTGTGCCATCTTATCTGCATTTTCTTTGATAATCGCAACCGACAAATTAAGCTGTTCCTGAATAATGGCATTGACCTTTTGTTCAATGCTCTGTGAAACCGTCTCAGACACTTCATTCTGCATGACGATTCCGGCGGCAATTTCATGGTACATGCCATAATTGCAGATCATTTTTCGTGCAATGGCAGTTGCTGTCTCAAGATCGGAGGATGGGCCTGTGGACAGTCCCTCTTCTTCGCCGTAATAAGCCAGTTCTGCTGCCCGGCCGCCCAAAGAAACAGCAATCTGACGAAGCAATTCTTTTTTTGTATAAACGCCCTTACCTTCGGCTGCACTGTACATCATGTATCCGCCGTGGTTGTCCCGGGCCGCCACTGTCAAGTAAGACGGTTCTTCTCCGAAATAATTGCACACAACGGCATGCCCCGCTTCATGACGGGCTGTTTTAATAAGATCAGCACGATTCCAATGCTTTTCTTCGCCATGATTATACTTTTCAAAAGCCTCATCCATCATGCTGTCTGACACTTCTGTGCCGCTGCGAATGGCTTCACGGATGGCTGCATTCACTGCACCCTCAAGCAATGCCGGACTCATGCCGATCGAACGTTCTGCCAGATTCTGCAGCATATCATCACTGATCCTGAGTATCTGATGCTTATTGCGAAGCATCTTCAACAGCTGAATCCTGCCCGCTCTGTCTGGCAGATCAATGCAGATACTCCGGTCAAACCGCCGAACCAGCGCCGGATCCAATGCGCCTGTACTGCCGTTATTGCCGCCAAGATTGGTGGCGGCCATCACAAGCACCGGCTTTTTAACTGATGTTTTGAAGCCATCCATCTCCGTCAACAGTGCATTCAGGATTTCCTGTCTGCCGTCATGAAAAGCTTCCTCCGTTCTTCTGCGGCCAATGGCATCAATTTCATCGATAAACAAAATCGCCGGCGCATATTTTCTTGCAATCGAAAATATTCTATGCACGGCCTGCGGTCCCTCCCCAACCCATTTGCTGATAAACTGATCAGCCGAAGCTGTCAGGAAGGTTACATCAGATTCCGCCGCTATCACCTTGGCCAGAGAAGTCTTTCCGGTTCCCGGAGGTCCGTAGAGCAAAATACCCTTCGGTGCTGCGGCACCTTTCTTCAGAAAGCTTTTGGCATCTTTCAGATATGACTGAAAATACTGCAATTCTGATTTTACATCCTCTGACACCACAATATCCGACCAGTGAATATCCGGTTTTTCTTCTGCCGATAAAACGTCTTTCTGATCATCCGCATCTACCGCCGTCGCCAGATGCAGATCAAAAACCTTGATGGTGCCAATGGTGCCGTCTTCACTTAAGGACTGGGCTGTTTCATAATTCAATACCTGATGCCTGAATGCAAGGGTATCCAATGCCTTCTGCTGCCACAGCTGCACCTGAAGCTGGTCAAGCGTTGCTTCACAGGCATTCCTGTCCGAAAATGAGATATGTAAAATGTCCTCGGCTCCTTTCCCCAGAAATGAGAGTACTTCTTCACGATTATATTGATAATTATCTGTTTCCCAGATAAAAACCGGCAGTTCCGGTTCATACTGCTGCAAAACCTCCCAGCATTTTTTGCCCTCTGAATGCACATCTCCCGCATTCAGATAAGACGTTTCCTCTGAACGTCCATGAAAATAATCAATGGCTGCAAAACTCAGTTCATGCTCCTGAAGAATCTGTTTCACTTCATCCAGATTCGATGCATACAGCATCCTGCCCTTTTCCTGCATCTGCTGTGCCTGCATCCGCGCTTCTTCACTGCCGAAAAACAGGAAAGTATTGTCCTCCGGTACATGATATAACTGCCGGATGATCGGTTCAGCCCGGTCAATATCCAGCTGCCATCGGATTTTCTGAATGCCGCCTGCTGCCATTGCTTTTCTGTCAGTTCCTGCCAGACGATAAAGTTCAAATAACTCTGCAGAGAAAAAGCGTTTGGCCGCTGCAGTCATATTTCTTGCATCACAATGTCCGCCCAGTGAAAAGAGAAGGGTTGTGGCCAGTGATTCAGCATCTTCCGACAAAATGGAAACCTCCTGATAAAGAGACGCCTGCTGCTCCATCAGCTTTCTCGCTGCAATCGTCGAAAGCTGATGGGCCGTAAGATGATTAAACAGTAAAACATTTCCTGTGGCCAATCTGGAACAGATTGCCTGCGGAAAAACCGGTCTTCCGGTAACCGGATGACACTCTTTCTCCAGAGCATCCAGAATCACCTTTTTCGGTACATCCGAATAGTTGTGTTTTGTCGTATCCTGATACAGGGATTTGCCGGCATTGGTTGTGAAAATGATCACGGTTTCACCAAAAGCGATATTGGCTTCATATTTATTATCATACAGTGTACCGGCATCCAACACCTGCAGAAACAGATTGATAACTTTCGGATGTGCTTTCTCAATCTCATCAAAAATCAACATTGAAGATGGATGGTCATGCACAAAACCGGTTAATGCGCCGGGTTTCGGTGACTTGAAATTTGCTCCGGCACCCGTTAATTCAGAAGCCGAAACATCGTCGGCATAACTGCTCATATCAAAGCGTTTCACAGGCAGCTCCAGAGCCTTTGCCGCTTCTGTCGCCAGATAAGTCTTTCCGACTCCGGGACTTCCCGCAAACAGGAAAATGGCTTTCGGTCTGCAGCGGTTCTTCTCCGTAAAGGCGGACAATTCTCCCTCAAAATAACCATTGGCAAATTCTGCGATAATATTGTCCTGCCCAATGACCTTCTGCATCAACTGTTCGCGGATTTGAACCGTCTTTGCTGCCAGCTGTTCCATCGTCGGTTTTTTCACGGAATGCTCTTTCTCTGCAGCTGCCTTAACCAGATGCTCCGTCTCTGCAGCTGCCTTAACCGGATGCTCTGTCTCTGTCATTGCCTTAATCGGCCGTTCCGTTCCCGCAGTCATCTTCTCCGGGTGCCCAGTCTCCCGAGCCGTCTTTACCTGCTTGCGGAGATACTGATACGCATCCACTGCAGAGCGTGTGCTCATGTTCAGCCAGATACGGAATGCACAGAGCTGCTTCTCCTGCCCTGTCAGACTGTCTTCAGATTTCACAGGCGGCACCACTGTTCCTTCTGGTTCATCCCTGGCAACAGCTCTCCGAAGCGCTTCATACTCCTGAATATCATAGGTTTTCCCCTCAAGTACATGGCTGTCTCTTCCTACTGAAATGATTGCACTGTACATAGCCCCCAGACCGACAGAATCGTTTTTTGACTCACACTGCTTTTTTGCTTCTTCAAATATCAATGTTAATAATTCTGTTTGCATTATGTTCCTCCTCATCTGTCATCACTGTATCAGGCTTCTCTTTTCATACCCGCCGCTTGCCTATGGCGTAAAGCGGCGAGCTGCCGCGCGGCTCACCGCGCCGTTTCGTAAATAACGATGTCCTAGGACCAGATAGCCTTGTTGATCATCGGGTACGCCTCATCTACGATAGATGCCATCCGCATCATCAGTTCCATCGTTACCTTTGCAGCGGTAGTCTCATCAACCAAGGCATCTGCCTCTGCATGGACATTCATTTCCTGTCCAATGCAAAATTTGACCCAGCGCATCTTGTTATTCAATTCATTGCAGCTCAGCAGTGCATTCGGGTACTGCTCTTCTGTCACGCGGGTCACCTCAAAACATCTGAGGGCCACCGACTTTTCCGATGCATCAAAGAAAATCATGATCTGTATCCGGGTAC
>OGCQ01004343.1_pt1 | contig 11643 bp, 10 predicted proteins | sample 1570161 | NCBI WGS metagenome assembly OGCQ01 (sample SAMEA4384402, study PRJEB24528) | human gut metagenome
CAGGAAGACGCCGCGCATAATGTACGGAAAGTGTTGGAAGAACTGACAAGAAAGAACTGAACAGAGATAGAAAAAGCGCGTAGGCTGTGAAACCTGCGCGCTGCTTTTATCGGTCGAAATAAACGGTTCAAATTTGTGCCGTGCGTTTCTCTGCCTGTCGTTTTTGAATCGCCTTGGCGGCGAAGTAGGTGAGGAGGGCGGCGAGGGTGCCGAGGAGGATGCCGGCGAGGACATCGGTAGGGTAGTGCACAAAAAGAAAAATGCGGGAGAACGCGATGAGCACTGCCGGAATGTACGCGAGCCAACTTTTTTGTGGCGGAGCGTCAAAATAAGCGCTGCGGCAAAGCTTGACGATGTGTGGCCCGAGGGAAACGAATAGGACGTGGGGCGCGCGATGAGCATCGGGAAATTCGTGAACACGTTGCACGGGCGTAGGCGGCAGATGATGTTTTTCAGCGTCAACTCGCCGAAAAGCAGCGTGACCGTCATGGCGATAAGCACCAGACCACCGGTGCGGCGCGTTTTTTTAAAGCAGAGCAAAACGAGCGAAAGGACGATCCACCCAATGCCCGCTTCGCCGAGCGATGTGATGATGGGGAAGACCGTATCGGTCACGGTGTTATGAAAGTGCGTCTGTATAAAGGCCATGACGGCGGCGTCAAGCGACGGGATGCCGGGAAAACTCATCTTAGTAAACCTCCAATGCTTTGATTGAATTATAGTATACTGCAATTTTTCTAAAAATGCCAGTGGATTTCTATGAAAGAATTCTTTCAAAATTCTAAACGGACGCGCCCGCGCATAGAATTACCGGAAAAGGGGGCAGGAAAATGTCAAAACCCATAGCGGAAGCAAAATTCTATGCCATGACGGCGGAGGCGGCTGTGAAAACCCTTCAAAGCGACGCAGGGCGTGGACTGAGCGGATCCGAAGCGAAAAAGCGGCTCGGCGTTTACGGTGAGAATCGGCTGCAAAAGGGGAAGAAAACGAGCTTCGCAAAGAAATTTATGCTGCAGTTCGGCGATTTTATGGTGCTCATTCTGCTCATCGCGTCGGCAGTGTCGTTTGCCGTCTCGTGCATGCAGGGGGAAGCGAATCTGGCCGACCCGCTGCTGATTTTGGGCATCGTCATTGCAAACGCGTTCGTCGGCACGGTGCAGGAGGCGAAGGCAGAACGGGCATTGGAAGCGTTGCGCACGCTTTCTGCGCCGCACGCCGATGTGCTGCGGGACGGCAAACGCGCGGTCATTTCCGCCGAAGCACTCGTGCCGGGGGACGTCGTATATATCCGCGCGGGAGACGTGGTGCCCGCCGACCTGCGGCTTTTGGAGAGCATGCATTTGCAGGCCGAGGAAAGCGCGCTGACGGGGGAATCCGTGCCAAGCGGCAAGAGTGCGAATGCGGTATGTGACGAAACGTGCGGCGCGGCGGAGCGCAAAAATATGCTGTTTTCCGGCACGGGCATCTCTGCCGGGCAGGGCGTGGGCATTGTGACCGCGACGGGCATGCAAACCGAAATGGGTCGCATTGCGGCGATGCTCGGCGACGAAGAAACACCCGACACGCCGTTAAAGCTGCGGCTGCGGCGCACGGGCAAGCTCATCGGGCTTTTGGTGCTTGGGATATGTGCGGTGATTTTTTTGATCGGGCTTATCCAAAAGGCAGAACCGCTTGAAATGTTCATGATCTCCATCAGCCTTGCGGTGGCGGCGATACCCGAGGGACTGCCCGCCGTGGTGACAATCGTCTTGGCGCTCGGCGTGCGGCGCATGGCGGCAAAGCGAGCCATCATTCGGCATTTGCCTGCCGTGGAGACGCTTGGCAGCTGCGAGGTCATTTGCTCCGACAAAACCGGCACGCTGACGCAGAACAAAATGACGGTAGTGCGTTGCGCGGGTGCGGCGGGCGAGCTGAACGGACAGGATAGAGACGCTTTGTTATCTGCGGCGGCGCTGTGCACGAGCGTGGAGGGCAGCAACGAGAAGCTGCTGGGTGACCCGACCGAAACGGCGATTGTCGCGGCGGTATCGGACTGGGAGAGTCTGCAAAAGCAGCGCGTGAAAGCGGCTGAGGTGCCGTTTACGGCAGAACGCCGCCGTATGACAGTCGTACTGCGAACGGAGGGCGGATACAGGGTCATCACAAAGGGCGCGCCGGAGGCGATTTTACCGCGCTGCACGTATGTGCTTTTAAACGGGAAGAACGTTACGTTAACACCCGAGATGCGGGCGGCACTGAGCGCAAAAAACCGCGACATGGCAAACGACGCGCTGCGTGTTCTGGCGGCAGCGGAAAAGCGCACGGAAGCTTGCCCCGAGACGGACGATGCGGCGGAAAGCGGGCTGTGCTTTTTGGGGCTCATCGGGCTGGAGGATCCCCCGCGCCCGGAGGCAGCGGAGGCGGTTTCCGAGTGCAAGCGTGCGGGCATTCGCCCGGTGATGATCACCGGCGACCAACCCGCTACGGCCTCAGCCATTGCCGGGCGGCTCGGCATTGAAAATAAAGCTGTGATGACGGGTACGGAGCTGGAAAGCCTTTCGGACGACGCACTTTTGCAGACGGTGCAGACGTGTTCCGTGTACGCGCGGGTCTCTCCGGCGCACAAAATGCGCATTATCAAGGCGTTTCGCAGGCTGAAACTCGTCACGGCGATGACGGGCGACGGCGTGAACGACGCGCCTGCCCTGAAAGCGGCGGACATCGGCTGCGCGATGGGCAAAAACGGCACGGAGGTCGCGAAAAACGCCGCCGACATGGTATTGACGGACGATAACTTTGCGACGATTGTTTCCGCCGTGCGGGAGGGGCGGACGGTGTACGGCAACATCCGCAAGACCATCCATTTTTTGATGTCGTGCAACATCGGCGAGATCTTGGTGGTGCTTGTGTCGTTTTTGCTGCGCACGCCGACGCCGCTTTTGCCGGCGCAATTATTATGGGTGAACCTTGTGACGGACTCTTTGCCTGCGCTGGCACTGGGCAGTGACCCGCCGCAGGGCGACGTGATGCGCCGCCCGCCTACCGCGCGGGACAGCAGTGCGTTTTCAAACGGGCTCGGTTTTGCAATGGCGGCGGAGGGTATGATGATCGGCGCACTGGCGCTTTTGGCGTTCACGGTGGGGCGCGTGTTTTTTGACGCCGATCCCATGCAGCCCGCCGTGGGGCGCACGATGGCGTTTGCGGTCCTAAGCCTTTCGCAGCTCGTGCACAGCTACAATATGCGCAGTACGGGGCCGGTTTTGGGACGCGGCATGTTCAAAAACCGGGGCCTAAATATATCGTTTTTGATTTGCTCGGCATGGATGGCGGGCGTGGTCGTGTTTCCGCAAGCGGCGGCGCTGTTCGGCTCCGTACCGCTGACCTTGACACAGTGGGGCATCGTGGCAATCCTTGCCTTGCTGCCTCTGCCGATCTGCGAAATGCAGAAAAGGATACTTTCTCGCACGGCAAAAGTGAAAAATATGACTTCCGGTGTGAAAAAGCGAGTCATTTTCAACAAATAGCCTGTTACTTTTTTAATTATTAGCCGTCATATTGACTTCCCTTTCTTTTTTCAGCTATAATAAGAAAAAATAGCCCACACTGATGTGCAGGCCATGGGGTCTGCGAAAATGAAAGGGGTCGATATAGATGAGAAAAACCAAGATCGTATGTACGCTGGGTCCTTCTACCGATGACGAGGCTGTGCTGCGCGAGCTGATTTTGAGCGGCATGAATGTGGCGCGCCTGAATATGTCGCACGGCACGCATGAGGAGCAAAAGCGCCGCGCCGATATGGTGAAAAAGCTGCGAAAAGAGCTTGACGTGCCGGTCGCCATTCTGCTCGACACGAAGGGCCCGGAGATCCGCACGGGGAAGTTTGCCGAAAAGGTGATGCTGACCCACGGGCAGAAGTACACACTGACGACGAACGAGCGCCCCGGCGACGCGGAAGGCTGCTCTATCACGTTTAAGGACCTGCCGAAGGACGTACACCGTGGCTCGCATATCCTCATCGACGACGGCCTCATTGAAATGGTCGTGGAAAAGGTGACAGACACGGACATTGAGTGCCGCCTTTTGAATGACGGCCCCATCACGTCTTATAAGGGCATCAATGTGCCGGGCGTGACGCTTTCCATGCCGTATATCAGCGAAAAAGACCGCGCAGATCTTGAATTCTGCGTGAAGGAAGATTTTGAGTTTATCGCCGCCTCGTTCACGCGCTCGGCAGAGGATATTGTGATGATCCGCAACGAGCTTGAAAAAAACAACTGCCGCGACATTCGCATCATCGCGAAGATTGAGAACACGGACGGCGTGGAGAACATCGACGACATTATCCGCGTTTCGGACGGCATTATGGTGGCGCGCGGCGACCTTGGCGTCGAGATCCCGATGGAGGAGATCCCGGTGCTGCAAAAGCAGCTCATCCACAAGGCGTATGTCGCCGGCAAGCAGGTCATTACGGCGACGCAGATGCTCGACTCCATGATCAAGAATCCGCGCCCGACGCGTGCGGAGGCGACCGACGTGGCGAACGCGATCTACGACGGCACGAGCGCCATTATGCTGAGCGGCGAGACGGCCGCAGGCGCGTACCCGGTGGAGGCCGTGCGCACGATGGTCCGCATTGCGGAGCGCACCGAAAACGACATCGACTACGTGCGTCAGTTGGAGCAGTGGGATGTGCCGGTGCAAAAGGACGTGACCTCTGCCATTTCGCACGCAACGTGCACGACGGCGCACGACCTCGGCGCGGTGGCCATCATGACCGTATCGAAAACAGGCTTTACGGCGCGCATGATTTCGAAATTCCGCCCGGCGTGCCCAATCATCAGCGGCACGACCGACCGCAAGGTACTGAACCAGATGGGCCTTTCCTGGGGCGTAATCCCCGTGATGCTGGAGGAAAAGACCAGCACCGACGAGCTGTTTGAGCACATTGTTGCAGTTGCGGAGGAACACGGGCTTGTGCAGGCGGGCGACATTGCCGTTATCACGGCGGGTATCCCGCTGGGCATTTCCGGCACGACGAACATGCTGAAGGTACACCTTGTGGGCGACGTGCTCGTCTCCGGCACCGTTGTGAACGAGCTGAGTACCTGCGGCCCGCTGTGCGTGTGCAAAACGGAGGAGGAAGCGCTGCAGAAGTTCCGCAGGGGCGATATTCTGGTGCTGCCGAAGACCACAAACGCAACGATGCCGCTGATCCGTCAGGCTTCGGGTATTGTGACGGAAATGGACGGTGTGAATTCTCACGCAGCCATCGCCGCCATGGCGCTGGATAAACCGGCCATCGTCGGCGCGGCGCACGCGACCGACCTGCTGCGCTCCGGCACAACCGTGAAGCTGGACGGCGTTAGAGGTGCGATCTTCAGCGTAAGTGCACCGAGCGCGGAAAAGTAAAACGAATAGCAACGCCGCACTCACGCAGGAAAGCGTGGGTGCGGCGATTTAAATAGGCGGTCTTTTGACCGCCTATCAGGAAACCCATGCAACTGGGTTTCCTGCGGAGCGAACGTCCACTGGAAGTTTGCTCCTACCTTCCTGGTTTTAGGTTAGGCAAATGGGTTTCGCGCTCTGCGGAGCGCGCCTCAGGGCTTTGCCCCGAGATCCCACCAACTTTTTGAAAAAAGTTGGATCAAAAACTTTATTCGTCGCTTCGCTGTGCGCTATTTCACCGCTCGTTATTTCACCGCTTTTATAATCAAACAATCGTTACCGTTTTCCACCGTGACGGTGAAGCCGACTTTTTTCAGCAGTTCGGCTTCGTGCTCTTTTGTCAGCGGGATGTCGAAGTGGACGAATGTGTCGTCGGGAATGTTTTCTTCGCGGCGCTTGCGGATCCACGTTTCGCGCAGCAGGTTTTCTTCTTCGTCACAGCAGGCGAAGTAATCGCCGTTTACAAACATGCCGCCGGGTGTGAGACAGTCATAGATGCGTTTGAAGAGCCGGCGCTTTTTCTCCGGCAGAAAGTGGTGCAGCGATTCAAACGAGATGACAGCGTCGAACGCACCGGGGAACGGCACGGCAAAGTAGCTGCCGCACAGCAGCGTGAGGTCCTTATCCCCATGCTTTTTCATGAGGGCGTCGAGCATATCGGGCGAAAGGTCAATGCCGATGACGGAAATATCCGTGCGCAAATTGTAGAGCGCGTCGAGCTCCAGACCCGTGCCGCAGCCGAGGTCTAAAATGCGCTTGGCGCTTTCTGGCACAGCGCGGGCGAACTGCTTGTAGTCTTCGCCCCAGAATTTTGTCATGCGTGCTTCGTATTCCGGCAGGCGCTTGCGGAAAAACGCGCCCATTTCTTCAAGCGGGGCGCTTTCGAGCTCGCGGAGCCAATTTCTTAAGTCTTCCAAATATTTTTCCTTGTTTTGTGCATTGATGTCCATGTTTTTTCTCCAAATTCTTTAAATGAGAATACCGCGTTATTGAACGCAGAATTTGCGAATGGCGCCGCGCAGCAGCTGCCGCAGTTCGTTTTCCTCCGCAATAAGTGAACCCGTCGCGATAAACGGCTTCGGCTTCCTTTACCGTGAGCCCGTACTGCACCGCCGTGCAGTCGATGGCCTCGCGGTTCCACGGGCTCGAGATGATCTGCGGCACGGTGCGGCTGCCGTATTCGTTCGATAAAAACAGGACGCCGAACAGATTGCGCCTGTCGCGGGCGAGCAGAATGTGCGCAAGGCTGATCGTGAACAGGTAGTCCGATTTATCGAGGTACTGCGCGACGAAGGGTTGATATGTGCCGTCTAAATATTCGGTGACGGCGCGGCGGAAAGTTTCCATGCTGCCGAAGTTGCGGAAAACGGGCTGCACGGAGCAATTGAGTTTAGCGGCGACACTGCGGACATTGAGTGCATCTGCGCCTTTTTCCAGTGTGATGGCGGCGCCTGCCTCAAGCAGCATTTCCGCCGTGATGCGCGGTGTTCTTGCCATAGTTTCCTCCCGGGTGTGGTTCAGCTGATGAGGATAAAATATCGAATGTTATTTCATTTGTCAAGCGCGAATTTGAAATAAAACGGAATTTATTTGAAATGGGGATATATTGCAAAGTTTTGCGGCGCATGATACAATGAATTGAAGAAAATCACCGGGAGGGTGTTCTATGAATTTTCGGGAAACGTTAAAATCGATCGGGATCATCCCCGTTATTCAGATCAACGATGCGGAAAAAGCAGTGCCGCTGGCGCTGGCGCTGAAAAAAGGCGGGCTGCCCGCGGCGGAGGTGACGTTCCGCACAGACGCGGCGGAGGAAGCCATTCGCCGCATTAAGATAGAGGTGCCGGACGTGTGCGTGTGTGCCGGTACGGTTTTGAACGTAAAGACCGCAGAGCGCGCCGTGAAGGCGGGCGCTTCCGCGATTATCAGTCCGGGCACGAACCCGGAGGTGGTACGATGGTGCATTGCGCACCGTGTGCCGGTCATCCCCGGCTGCGCGACACCGACGGAGGTGGAAGCCTGCATGCGCATGGGGCTCGATTTTGTGAAGCTGTTCCCGGCGGAGGTTGTGGGCGGCGTGAAAATGCTGAAGGCCCTCGGCGGTCCTTACGGCAATATGAAATTCATGCCCACCGGCGGTATCAGCGCGCAGAACGCGGCGCAGTACCTTGCGCTGCCGAACGTGCTGTGCTGCGGCGGTAGCTGGATGGTGCCGGGTAAGCTGCTGGACGCCGGAGATTTTGACGCCATTGAGGCGCTGGCACGCGAAGCGGCGCAGATTGTAAAGAAATGATTTTGTAAAACGAAAAACAGGACAAAGCGCATCTGAAAACGCTTTGTCCTGTTTTCTTCATTTATGGGTGCGGTGTGGGCAAATCCCCAGCGTGTCGCGCCCGTATAAACTCCCCGTTGTCCTTCATCCCTTTTGGATCGGACACTTTCGTCACTTTCTGACAAAAGGTATCTTATCACATTCGCTTCCGTTTGTAAAGCCCCTTTTTAAACATTTTGCAAAAAAGCAGCAGAAAAGTTTTTGCGAGATTTAGGAAATTTTAAAGAGCGTTGTCTGTACATTTCAAAAAGAGGCTCAATGTTTGAATTTCAAAGCCTGACGCGTCAGAGAGAAGATACCGGTCATGTATTCCTCGTGGATGTCCGCCTGCATACGGAAAACGGGCATGTGGTTTTCCGGGATGCTCTGCTTGCAGTAATCGATGATGTCTTTTTCGCGCACGTTTAAGGTGGCAGAGCCGGTGAGGAAGAGGATGTCCGGGTTCAAAAGTGCAATGGTGCACACGGCGGCGGTCTGCATCAGCGGTACGATATTCTCGCCGTGAATCATGCGCGAGACGGTCTCGACTTTTGTAGCGGTGGAGTTGATGAGCGGCAGACTGATGAGCTCGCCCGCATATTTTGTACTGCCGACGATGATGTGTCCGTCCACCACGGTGCCCGCACCGGCGCTGCGGTGGCTCGGCCAGTAGAGAACGGAAAGGGAGTACGGGTGGTCGCAAGGGTTGCGCACGTAAAAGCCGTAGGACGTGAAGTGCATGTCGTTTTCCGTGATGACCGTGATGCCGAGCTGTTCTTCGAGTACCTTTTTCGGGTTGAAGCCGTTTAACGCCGGGAACGCAAGGGATTCAATGGCGCCTTCGCGGTCGGTGACGCCGGAAATGCCGATGCCGACTGCGCGGATGAGCGGATCTGCCTGCACCATCTGTGTGATGAACAGCGTGAGGTCCTCCGGCAGAATGTCGTCGAGCGGGCAGAATTTTTCCTGCAAGCTGTTTCCCTTTAAATCGCACACGCGCAGGGCAATGCCGCTTCTTTCCGCGTCGTTATTATCGGTATACAGACACAAAATGTGCGCGTAGTTTGGGTTGATGGAAAAGCGGCGCGCGGGACGGCCGCCGTTCGATGCGGCAAAGGCGAGCTCCAGCACCTGTCCGTCGTCGATCATCTCGCCGAGGAGTGCCGTACAGGCCGCAAGGCTTAACCTGCATTGCTCGGCAAGCTCTTTTTTTGTGGCGAAATCCGTGTGGTACAGCGCGCTGCGCAGAGCGGCGAGGTTATTCTGTTTTAAAGCGGCAGCGCCGCCGTGTTCTGTCATAATCGATTTCCTTCATTTCTGTTGCGGGCCGAGTCCGCATATTTTCAATACGAGCCTATATTAGCATATAAAATGCACGATGGCAATGGATTTATGTTCCGATAAAAAATAAGTTTCCGGGAATTCATGGATTTTTCATAGACAATGCGCGAAAACTGTGCTATACTCTAAATTACTAATGTAACGGAGTGATCATAACTTGGAGCAGAAAGCTTTTGAACTGATACAGGAAAAATTGCAGGCAGCGTTAAATGAGCAGGGCTTTGGCGAAGCTGTGGCGCTGGAGACCGACAACGGCCGCGGCGTAATGTTTACGACGGGCGAAGTGGCCTACGGCCTTTTCTATGAGACGAAGCAGCGGCGCTTTGTGCTGCGCAGCGCGACGATGAAGACCCCGAAGGAGCCGGGCGACTGGCGTCAGCTTTCCATGTGGCTGTTCGATGAAGGCGAAAACACCATGCAGGACGCGGAGAGCATCGCGAACGACTTTCTTGAGCTCGTGCAGGGCTCTAAGCGCCGCGAGCTCGTGCAGACCGCGAAGAAGCGCCGCAAGAAGGACGAAGAGAACAACGCGGATCCGCAGTTCTTTCTCAACCGCTTGGTGCCGGTGTTCCCGGAGCTGCGCGACGAAATGAACGAGGAACGCATCGTGTACGGTCAGGTGCGCACGGCACTGTTTGCTGCTGAGAAGGTTGCGCCGAAGTGCGAGAATCTTGCGAAGAACTATAAGGACAGCGAACCCATGAAGCGCATGTGCACCATTTTCTGCGATATGTACGCCGCGGGTGATATGGACACCCGTGCAGTCATTCAGTTCGGCGTTCTGAATAATATTAAGGACGAGGCGGCCATCCGGAATATCATCGCGAACTTTACGGACGGCTGCGACCTGCAGAAGGTGTATAAGCACTCCAGAAAACTCATCGGCAAGAACATCAAGCCCGAAAAGGAAAAGAAGAAGGGCAAAAAGGTGGAGGCACGCCTGAGCAACTGAAAAACCGCATAAAATCTCAAAATAGCTCTTGACAGCAGCGCGTATCCTATGCTATTATAGGTATACCTCAAGTTGGGGGCTATTTTTTTGCGCCCAAATTTTGAGGGAGGCTGGGAGAACATCCCAAATTTTTTCCGTAAAACGGGAGGTGCCGTCATGAGAGTAAAGGTCGTTTTAGCTTGCACTGAATGCAAACAGCGCAACTACAACACAAAGAAGAACAAGAAGAATGATCCCGACAGACTTGAGATGAACAAGTACTGCAGATTCTGCAAGAAGCACACGCTCCACAGAGAGACGAAGTAAAGCGAGGAACGAAGTTATGGCCGAAAAAGCAAAAAAAGAAAACGGCTTTGTTCGCTTTACGAAGAAAGCGGGAAAGTTTTTCCGCGACTGCAAGGGCGAGATCAAAAAGATCGTTTGGCCTACGCCGAAGAACGTTTTCAAAAATGTGGGTGTCGTTCTTGCGACGATCATCCTGCTTGGTCTCTTCATTTTCCTGCTGGATACCGTCTTCATGAATTTGCTGGGTCTCGTCATGCAAGTGGCGAAATAAGCAGCGCGAATGATCGCGCGTTTATTTGAGAAGCGGAGGAATCGAAATGTCGGACGAAGCAAAATGGTATGTGGTTCATACCTATTCCGGGTATGAGAACAAGGTTGCGTCAAATCTGGAGAAGACGGTGGAAAACCACTCTTTACAGAATTTGATTTTTGAGATTCGCGTACCCACCGAAAAGGTCACAGAAGTTGCCGCAAACGGCAAGACCAAGGAAGTGGAACGCAAGATTTTTCCGGGTTACGTCATTGTAAAGATGATCCTCACGGATGAATCGTGGTACGCGGTTCGCAATATCCGCGGCTGCACGGGCTTCGTCGGCCCGTCTTCCAAGCCGATTCCGCTCACGGATGAAGAAGTGGAGCGACTCGGTGTGGAGACGAGGAATGTCGAAGTCTCCTACAATGTCGGTGACAGCGTCCAGATTACCGACGGCCCGCTTGAGGGCTTTATCGGAACAGTGGAAGAGATTGATGTGGACAAGAACCACATTCGCGTCATGGTTTCGATGTTCGGACGTGAAACCCCGGTTGACCTGGAACTTGACCAGGCGGAGCCGGTGGAATAACACACGGTAAATTGCGGTAATCCGCTTTTTATTGAGGGGGATACGTCCCCCTGTGGGAGGAACGCCTGAATTTTCACGGACGTTCCGCCATCAACCACGAATTTTGGAGGTGCAAACAAATGGCTCAGAAGGTTACGGGCTTTATTAAGCTCCAGATACCTGCCGGTAAAGCTACCCCGGCACCACCGGTTGGTCCGGCTCTCGGTCAGCACGGTGTTAACATCATGGCATTTACAAAGGAATTTAACGAGCGCACCAAGGGCGACGCTGGTCTTATCATCCCGGTCGTCATCACAGTATACGCAGACCGTTCCTTTACCTTTGTAACAAAGACGCCGCCTGCAGCAGTTCTTATTAAGAAGGCTTGCGGCATCGAAACAGCTTCGGGCACACCGAACAAGACAAAGGTCGCAAAGATTACCCGCGAGCAGGTAAAGAAGATCGCCGAGCAGAAAATGCCTGATCTCAACGCTGCATCCATCGAGAGT
>OGCQ01004356.1_pt1 | contig 11605 bp, 6 predicted proteins | sample 1570161 | NCBI WGS metagenome assembly OGCQ01 (sample SAMEA4384402, study PRJEB24528) | human gut metagenome
CTATTACCCATATTTTCAACAATCCAGATATTCAAATACCTTTTATAATCCCAACAAATCTTTGGATTATTCTTTATTTTTTCCGGATTTAAGTTATTTAAATCGGAAGTGGACAATGAATAACGGTTTATCCCTTTTTCTTCCATCTTTCTGCCATTAGGGTCATATTCAGCCAACCGGAAACGGATTTTGGTATCGGCTCCATTCGGGCTGAAAGCAGCTGTCCGCGCAAAACAATTATAGATGGTGTTAAAAGCGTAATTTACAATATCCGCTCCAACCCCCTGTCCTAATTCCACTTTTGTTTTATCTTGAATAAGATGAAATACAACCGGATAGGTAATCGTTTCATACGCATCCTCTGCAAACGGTTCCCGAATGGAAACTTTAAAGACATCCGATTTCAATCCATTCGCGGTAACATAAAAACCTTGTTCGGATTTGGAAAGATCTGTTGTCCGATATTTGCCCTCTTTCAGCGGAGTTCCGTCTTCCAAAAAATATTGCACCGTTCCTTCAGCAAGCCGGTCCACCGGTATTTTACCGTATACGATAGTGTCCCTCCCGTCATCCGTCTGGATTTTATACGGTTGATAAAGCATCGGATTTAAGGTTAATGTAGAAATACCATCCGCTATTAATTGGCGATGATCCGCTCCCAATTCTACTTTGGCAATTTGAAAATCACTGAAATCCACCAATTCATCCTCATCGGGAGTACAAGCACACAATCCCGAGAACATCAATAAAGGATAAATAAAATATTTCGTTTTCATAATCTTAATCATTTAATATCCAACCCGGATTTTGTTCAATATACTTATTGTTGTTTATCTCAGACAATGGTATCGGGAAAGCGTAACGGTAATCCTCGTATCCATTCAATTTGAACGTCTCACCACCGATTGTCCGCTCGGTTTTCACTCCCAGACGTTTCATATCCAACCAACGGACATCTCCTTCTGCCACAAATTCCTTTTGACGTTCCCAGAGGATTTCATCCAACAACGCCTCTTTGGTATTTGGAATCTGGAATGCCTCGGTGTAACGGGCCTCTTTAAAACGTCGTAATATAGTTTGGGCTTTCTCCAATTGCTCTGTCCGGACATACGCCTCTGCCTGTATCAAAAATGTTTCAGCTAAACGAAACGCACAAAACAGATAGTAATAGTCACCACCCCATCCATCGTAACTCGAATATTTATTGATTTTCAAATCCTTAACCGTTTGAAAAGACCCCCAATCAAAATATTCTACAATCTGATAATACAACTTCTCCCGAATATCTCCATTCTCTTCAGGGAAATAGGCTTGACGAAACGTTTCATTAGGTTTCTTGTTACTGAATAAGGTTCCAAAACCCATACTCCCCCCATACTTCACACGCAACGGAGATTCCTGCGACTTTAAAGAATATCCCTCCCCCACATTAAATAACGCCTTCAATTCTTCTGGATTCGATTCCAATTCTTTTCCATTGGTCTCTCTTTCCGCATAAACGATTGCATTTTTCCAATCCTCTTCCTCTGCTGCTGCTGACATCGCTTTAAAGTGATACACTTGAGCATAAAGACGATTAATTACTTCTTCGCAATACATCAAATTGTAGGATTCCCGGGTAGGCGTAGATTGCAAACGCATCTCCGCTTCTTTCAGGTCACTCAAAATTTGTCTGTATACCTCTTTTTGTGTACTTCTTTCCAAAGTCACGCTTTCAAAATCTTCATATGTCTCTAAACAAACCGGTATTCCCAATTCATTGTCCTTATATGGTGCAAAATATTGTAAGAGTTTGAAAAAACAATATGCCCGCATGGCGTATGCCTCTCCCATCACATAATCCCGCATCGTTTTATCCCCCTCTGCCGTTTTTGCCTCATGGATAATCAGATTCAAAAAACCGATCGGACTATAATATTTCCCCCAAAGCGATTGATTCGATTCATTTCTCCAATCACATATCCGCTTCTCATCATCCGTAAAATCATTTTCAGCAAGTTGCGACAAATCCCATTCTTCCGTATAGGCAACAATACCATACGTATTCCCCTGAAAAGGAGATGACGGTAAACTACTCCAGCCATCATCCCTTATATTTCGCAAAAAACTAGCCAAAGACTGTTTTATACTTTCCATATCGTCCATCGATATGACGTTCTTAGGGGTAACATCCAAATATTTATCACAGGAGGTCATGCCCAAAAACACCAACATGCCCCATATAACCATTCTATATTTTTTCATATCCTCATGCTTTTAAAATCCCAAAGAAAGATTAAACATATAAGTTCTGGGTAACGGATAATTGAATGCTCCTCCCGTGGTCACATCCAATCCGCTGTATTTCGTAAAGGTAAACAGATTTTGTACTTGTAATCCCAAACGGCATCTATCCAATCCAATCCGATCAAACCATTTGTTTTTTAAATCATACGAAAATGTCAAATCCCGCCAAGCCAAATAGTTTCCCTTCTCATATTTATCATCCGTATACATATTATGATATTGCGCTCCATTAAATTGATAACGAGGGGTATTGGTAATGTCTCCGGGTGCTCGCCAACGGTTCATGGCACTTTTCAAACGATTGGTCCGGGATACATATATTTCCGAACTTTTATTTGCACCTGACGGGGCGTATTTCCGCTCATTAAACGTTTCCAACAAATGTCCGGCACTATAAGCAAATGAAGCACGTACCTCCAATTTCTTCCATGTCAATGTGGAAGAAAAACCTCCGGTAACTTTCGGTGTAACAGAACCCAATTTTTCCATGGAAGCCCTAAGTAACTCTTCACGAATGTTGTAATCAATCTCTTCCGTGTCAATTTTATCCGCCACTTGTGATATATCTACTCCTCTGTAATCTGCAAGTATCTTACGAGACTCATCAGTCAGATAAATCATCGCCTGCCCTGTCAATGGATTTACTCCTGCAAACCGATAACCGAACATACTGCCTGAGGCATACCCTTCGATGTTATCAGATCCGCCCATTACATTTAATTCATTCAAATCTTTTAAATAAGTCTTTTTAATCTTATTCGTATTTTGAGCAATGTTGAAAGAATTAATCCAACGTACATTAGCCCCCAAATCAAGACGCAAATTGACATTAAACTCCCATCCGGTATTCTCAATACTGGATACATTCGCCTTGATACTCGTACGTCCGTATGACTCTGGAGTTGTCATCGTTCCTAACAAATCTTTCCCGGTATTCCAATAATAGTTGAAAGAACCTCCGATTCTGTTATCCCAAAAACCGAAATCCAAACCGAAATTCCGGTCTTGCTTTCTTTCCCACTTGATATTGGGATTTGGGAAAGTCACAGACTCCGCTACAAAATTTTCGTCATACCGATATCCACTTAAAAATATCATTGGAATCGGATAAGAGCTTCTGTCTATATTTCCGGTATATCCATAAGATAAACGAATCGCCAAATCTGAAATAAAGTTCACATCTTTCAGGAAATTCTCCCGCATCGCATTCCAACGGAAACTGGCAGACCATAAAGGGGTAAAACGGTTATCCGTACCAATGATGTCGGCCCCGTCAAAACGGGCATTCAAATTGAACACGTACTTATCACATAACGTATAAGTCAAGGCACCAAAGAAAGAAGCGGAACGGTCCTGAGCTTCTGCTGTTCCAATTAACCCACTCAAGGAATTTTTAATATCGTTATAGGAAATATCATCCGAAGGAAAATCCGGGAAAGCAATAAACCGATAATAATCATTGAATTCCGGAGAACGATGATAATTGTTATAAGACTTACTACCGGACAATTCCGTACCTACAACCAATGAAAAAGCGTGATTTTCCAACTTGTTATTATTATAACTGATCAGTCCCCGCAAAGCAAAAGCCGTTGAACGTCCTGATCCTTCTTTCAAATAACCGTTATTGTACTTTTCCGGAAGTTCCCCACTAATTGCACTGGAAGTAAAACAGTTAGAATAAGACGTATAGGTCCCGGGGGCAGCCCAAGCCTCTGTATTGTTGGTACTATACGTAAGCGATCCATTTAAATCCACACTCAAACCTTCCATTACCTGATAATTCATCCCTAAACGGGCAGAAAGATCGGAAGCGATGGTCTTATTCTGAGTTTCATTCAATTCCCGTAAAATATTAAATTGGTCATATATATTGCCATAATGGATCGAGCTCCGGTTATCGCCCAGATAAGTAAAATCCGCCGCATAACTACCGTCTTCATTGAAAGGTTTCTCGTAAGGATTGGCGAATACGGCATATTTGAAGGGATCTATGGAAGAATTATGATCCTTACTTTCGCGGAAATTCCCGTTTAGTTTAAAATTCATCTCAAAATTTTGGGCCGGTTTATGGCGGATTTCCAGACTGGCTCCCAGATTATCATACGAATTGCTCTTTAAAATTCCGGACTGGCCATTATAGTTAATAGATGCATAATAATTGGTTTTCTCCGTACCTCCGCGCATAGACAAAAAATGGGATTGTGAAAAAGCTTTACGGAAAATCACATCGAACCAATCGGTATTGATCTTGCGCAATTTATCCAGCTCTTCCCGATACTGGCTTTCTGTATATCTTCCCTGCATGTAATAATCGTATATTTTACCGACCAGTCCCCCTTCCCATGCCCTGGAAAAATCTTTCATCAAAGAAATCTCAAAATCGATTTTTTCGCTGCTGTTCATAAAATCCAAATCGATACGGGGAGCTTCTACCATACCGAAACTGCCGTTGTAGTTAAATGTCGCCTTCCCTTCAAAACCACGTTTGGTCTTGATCACAATCACTCCGTTGGCTGCACGTGCTCCGTAGATGGCCGACGCAGCAGCATCTTTCAATACCGTAATCGATTCAATATCCGTTGGAGCGATATTACCGATCCCATGATCCAGTATCGATTCCTGAATATTACCGGCATTTACCACATTAATCGAAGCAACTCCTCCTTGCAAAGGCAAACCATCCACCACCCACAACGGTTCTTTGTTACCTGAGATCGAATTGTCACCCCGAATCCGGATATTGGCCCGGGTTCCGGGAGCTCCACTGGTTGTATAAGAGTACAAACCGGCCACTTTACCTTCCAAAATCTGATCGATACTTTTGAAAGAATTGTTTTCAATCTCTTTAGCGGTAATCACAGTAACAGATCCGGTCACCCGGTCGCGACGGATATCCTGATACCCGGTTACCACAACCTCATCCAGGTTACTACTCTCTTCCGTCATCTTTACATTGATTTCCGATTTATTAGCCACTGCAATTTCTTGAGTCTTCATGCCGATAAAAGAAAAAATCAGAACGGCATCGGAAGTTGCAATCGGTAACGAATAAACTCCGGAAGAATTTGTAGAAGTCCCTACAGCTGTACCTTTAATCTGAATGGTCACTCCCGGCAGAGGATTATCCCGGTAATCCGTTACCTTCCCGGAAATGATTTTCGCCTTTATAGTCTGCGGAAGAATTTCCTGTTTTTTGACAATGATCACTTTTCCATCACAATCATAAGTCAAAGCTTTTCCGGAAAAAACTTTGTTCAGCACATCGCTCACCTTTTCATTCTGCGCTTGTACACTGACATTAGCCAGGCCATCCAATTGTTCTGCATTATACAGAAAACGCAAACCTGTTTGTTCTTTTATCTGATTGAACAGTTCATATAAACTGACATTTTTCAGATTCAACGTCACTTGTTGCTTTTGTGCCAGACTATTTCCGAAACTTGTACCTACCAGACATACTGTAAAAATAAAGTACAATTTCATGACTATCCAACATTTTTGATGAGTCTTGTCAAATAAATGACATAAATGAAATTTTTTTTTCATACATTTGTAAATTATAAGTAACACTTAGGATAAATGCTGGGGAGCTTTATCCGTTATTAAACACAGCCGGGATTTCGCAGATCCCGGTTTTATTTTTCACACACAATCAGGGTACGTCCGTTGACTTGGAAACGAACATCCGAACTCTTCTCCAAATAGGCTAATATTTCCCGGATATCGGAGTAGCGTTTCATGTCCCCGTAAAAACGTAAATCTTTCAACCTTTCATTTTGAAAAAATACATTCACATCATACCAACGTTCAATTTTTTCCATAATAGATTCCAAACGTTCGTTAACAAACACCATGTCTTTATTTTTCCAGGCGATATAGGGATATACATCGACATCCAGGACTTCTGTCTTTCCATTTCCGGTATTTGCAATACCCAACTGTTCCGGTTGCAGAACGATTTCTTTGCATCCGGCATTTGCCCGGAAACCGATACTTCCTTTCACCAATACCGCTTCAATACGATCGGTATGGTAGGTGTTCAGATTAAATTCCGTTCCGTAAACCTGGAGCTGATATTCTCCGGACTTTACAATAAAAGGTTTTTGGCAATCTTTAGCTACCTGGAAATAAGCTTCTCCCTTTAATCTGACCTCCCGGATAGTTTCACTGAAATTTACCGGAAATTCGAATTCGGTATCTGCATTCGATCCGTCGCACAAAGTCACGAAATATTCCCCGCTCCTGGGAACGATCACTTTATTATATATGATTTCTTCCGATTGCAAATCCGTTCTCTGATAACGAATCTCTCCGGATGAGTCCACCTCTACGATCATCCCATTCTGTTCTGTGATCTGCTCATGACTTTCCGCAAGATCGATCTGTTTACCTGAGGAGAGTACCAATACTGCCCGGGGAGTTATCGGTTCGATTTTAGCGAATACTTCTGCCGGGATTTCCGTATTTTTATCTACATGCCGGAAACCCCACCAGCCGGCGAAGAGAAGTATAACAACCGAAGCTGCAATGGTCAGGTAACGTTTCCAAGATAAGCCGGGTTTTCTATTCCATACTGCTTTCAGTCTTCGTTCTGCATCAGAGGAATCGAGTTTCCATTCTTTCAGGCTCCATTGCCAAAACAACATATCCGCACTGATCCGGCGGTACTGCTGCCGGTGTTCTTCCGATTCCGCCAGCCATGCTTCTACCCTTTGTAGCTCCAGGCCTTCCAGTTCTCCCCGGAAATAAGCGGTTAATAATTCTTCGGTTTGTTTATCCAATGGTCCTTTTTCCATGCTACAATCTTGTTTTCATGTATTAGTACCGGAAAAATGGAAAAAGGTCTAATGGAAAATCAAAAAAAATTAAAAGATCTGACAAAAAGATTTTTTCTTGCAAAAAAAGAATAAAAAACCGGCAAATTTTTCTTTGTCCAATCGTTCCCGCAATTTCCGGACAGCATTTCCCAATAAGGTTTTTACGGTTGAAATGGAAACATTGTATTTTTCCGCCACCTCCCGATATTTCATATTGTGAATAAATACCTCTTCCATAATAACCCGGCTACGAGGCGGCAGGTTTTCCATTTCCTGCAAAACCTGAGTCAGAATCCGGTCATGTTTTTCATTATATTCTTCAAATGCCAGGTGTACCTCCTGCAAATCGGTAGTATTATGAAAAATATCCTGTTTTTCAAGTTTATTTAAGCAACGATTTCTTACAGATACATATAGAAAAGAAGTCAAAAAGGGGGCTGTCAGTTCTTTCTGTTTCCTTTTTTCCCAAAGGGCGATAAAAAATTCCTGAACAACACCCTCAGCCAATTGTATGTCTTTCAAAAAAGTATCTGCCCACACAACCAACCGGCTATAATAGGTATTGAACAACAAATCCATTCCTTTGGGATCTCCTGTAGACAATAACCGGCATATCTCATCGTCTCTTTTTGAATATTCCATAAAAACTTATTATTATATTCATATTTACCCTTTTGTAACCAGCCTACTTGAGCTCCACCACTATCATATAATGTAGAATTTTTATCTTTACTATAAATAATATAATTATCTACAGCATCGTCTCTAACTTCTTCTATTTTCCAAATACTTGCCTTAGAAGAATCATCTGTAAAAGTTACATAATTCCTATTTTCACCAAAAGTCAAGTATTTGTGATTAGTATTAGATTTTAATTTGTAACCATCTTCAGCTTTTTCAAATAAATAAATTCCTTTTGCACTTCCACCATTTTTATCAGAAACAACATTATCACATATATGAAATTTTCCATTTCCCTTAACATAATAATTTGTTCCTTCATTTTTTAGATAAAAACCTTCTGCATTTTTTTCAATTTTCCAACTGAAGCTTTTGTCAAAGTCTAAATAGTTTCCTTGTCTTATCCATCCTTCATTAACTCCGTTATCATCATATAGTGCATTTTTTGTACTACCACTATAAATAATGTAACTTTTAGTTGAATCAATACTAGCAGTATTATCTATAGGTACTGCTTGTACTTTGGAAAAACATAATGTCATAGTTGCAATTGCACATGCCGTCGATAAGATTTTACTGAATAATTTTTTCTTCATAAGTTTTCCTCCAATTATTTAATAATAAAAAGCTAATCAGCAAATAATATAAAAAATATTCTTATCTATTTTTATAATACTTTTTACATCCTCTTAACGTTTACGTTTACATTATACTAAAAACGTTTTCAATTGTATATATTTTTTAGGTGATTTTAAATAAATTTTTTTGATTTTATTTTTTATTTTTAAATTATCTTTTCTTTATTTTGTTCTTCCTAATTAAACTAATTTCAGCTGTACTAAATACTTTTCTTAAGAAACAAAAACAATAAAAGGGTATGAAGTAATATTATCTTCATACCCTTTTTATTTTCTGCTTATTTATTATCTTTTATTTCTTTTTCTTGCTAATAATCCAGCTAATCCACCAGCACTAAGTAATGCACCGCCTATTAACATAGAAACATTTGTAATATCTCCTGTATTAGCTAAGCCTTTTAATGATAAAGAAAGATTTTTATCTTTTGCATTAGATTCTTTATCATCAACTTTTACTGTTTCTCCTGGTTGTACTTGATTGCCTGAATTTTCACTATCTAATTGCTTTTCATCTTCAAATGGATTTACTAGTTCTGATTCTGATTTTGTACTAAATATAAAGTTAGCTGCTTCAGATTCAGCACCTTCTTTATTTACTGCTTTAACAGTAATACTATATTCTTTACCTGGTTCAAGATTTTCTAATTCAAATCTTTCTTCTGTAATGATATCGCTATTTAAACGTTCACCTTTTTCATTGTAAATATTATATCCAACAGTCACTCCATTATCATTAGCTTTATTCCATGTTATAACAGCGCTATTTGCAGTTCTAGCTGCAGCTGATACTTCTCCTGGAACTTCAGGTGATACTTTATATGTCCAATTAACTTTTTCATTTTTAAATACTTCATTAACTGCTTTTGCTTGTTCTTCTGTTTCTACAACATATGGGTTCTTTTCAGAACCAATTCCTGTAAATGCCATTTCATATTTTCCATTAGTTATAGCTTTTAAATCTAAAGTAATAAACTCACCATCATATCCATCGTTTTCTTTTCTATCTTCATAAAAGAAAGCAATTTTTCCATCTTTTTGTATACTCATTGTAGAATATCCACTATCTTTTGGTTGAACCATATAGAAATTGTCTTCACTCCAACCATTTATAAATCCATCAACATTTACATCATTATCAGTAAGTTCTTTATAGTAAATCCCTACTCCTTTTCTTGTTTTATTTAAAGTAGGAAGTGATTGTAATGCTAAATACTTGTATTCATTAGTTGCAGTATCTTTTGCATATACTATATATGTTTCTCCATTACATGCTGATCCGTCTCCAAGTGTTAGTTTCTTAAAAGAAGATTCCCATTGTCCTTTAGTAAATGTTGAATCATTCTTATCATAAGTAAATATATTAATATTTCTTCCACTATTTGTTCTACTTGCAAGGACTACATTACCATTTGGTAATTCTTCTATTTTAGCTTCATCAGCATTATTGATAGGAGTTATAGCTCCTCCAAGAACATTCCATGTATCACCAAAGTCATCTGAATATAGAACATAATTCCCTCCATTTGCACTGCCTTTTCCAACTAAAATTGCTGTATATATTCTATAATACTCTCCAACTTTAACATATCTTGATTGCATAATTCTACCAGAAGCTGCAAATAATCTTGTCCAAGATTGATCTAAATCATAAATTTTCTTAGTTATATCTTCTGGTTGAGAAAAAGTTTTTCCTCCATCTTCTGAAACAAGTTTTACTACTTTAATAGGATTTTGTCTAGTAGATACATAAGCACTATTTGCATGCCAGAATCCTTTATCTCCTGCTGCTGCAAGGATTATAACCTTATCTGAATTACGATCTGCTACTATTGCAGCATCACCAAATCCATAATTTGCTTTACTATTATTAACTGTTAAATTTTTATGTTCTGTCCAATTCACTCCATTATCATCTGAACTTTTAATTAAAAGATCTATTCTATGATTACCTAAGTCTGATGCATAATCATATCTTAAATCATTAATTGCTAATAACCTTCCATCATTAGCAGTTGCAATAGCTGGAATTCTATAGAATTCATTACCATTTGGATTCTTCCATAAAGTAATACTACCTTCTGGCTTTTCAAACTTAGGTGCAATTTCTAACTTCCAAAGAGCTCCTTCAGAAGCGTTATTTGTAAATGTCACATAATTTCTATCTTGTCCAAATCTTATGTATTTATTATTAGTTAAAGATTTTATTTTATATCCACCTATAACCTTTTCAAATTTATAACTTCCTTTTTCATTTCCTCCATTTTTATCTGAAACAACATAATCTTTATTATTTAAATTTAGTGGATTTCCTTTAACATACCAAGATGTTCCAACATTCTTTAAATATAAACCTGTATCATTCTTTTCAATTTTCCAAGAATATACTCCATTAAATTCTGCATATGTACCTTTTTGTAGCCAACCTACATCTTTTCCACCACTATCATATAATGCATTAGTTTTATTATTACTATAAATAATATATTCCTTAGAAGCATCATATGCTGGCTTTTCTTCTATTTTCCAAACACTAGCATCAGAAGCGTTATTTGTAAAAGTTACATAATTATCTGATACGCCATGTTTTAAATACTTATTATTTGATACTGATTTTAATTTATATCCATCTTCAACTTTTTCAAAAGAATATGCCTCTTTATCATTTCCATTATTTGCTTTATCAGAAACTACATATGAAGTAGTAACTGAATTTTTAACTACTTCTTTACTTTCTCCCTTAACATACCAAGTTGTTCCTTCATTCTTTAAATAAAAGTTATTACCATTTTTCTCAAGTTTCCACTTAAAATTCTTATCAAAGTCTAAAAATTTACCTTGACGTAACCATCCTTCATTATTTCCACCATCATCATATAGTGTCTTATTGGTATCTCCACTATAGATAATGTAGCTTTTAGATTGGTCAATACTATTTGTATTCTCTAGAGGCGCTGCTTGTACTTTAGAGAAACAAATTGTCATAGTAGCCATTGCACATACTGCTGATAAGATTTTCTTGAAACTTTTTTTCTTCATAAAATACCCTCCTTTTATTTAATAATTCAAGTCTAATCACTTACTTACATAACAAATATTCTATTTATCTTACACCCCTTCACATAATATTTATACATGTAAATTATACATAATTCGATTTTATTTGTAAACGTTTTTATTAAC
>OGCQ01004359.1_pt1 | contig 11602 bp, 8 predicted proteins | sample 1570161 | NCBI WGS metagenome assembly OGCQ01 (sample SAMEA4384402, study PRJEB24528) | human gut metagenome
ACAGCCGTGTTCATGGAGATACCCGTCTGAATGAGGCGAAGATGGCGGAGATCGCTGAGCGAAAATCCATGTAAAATGGCCGGACAGATTGGCAGAGGAACCGTTCTCTGATGCGGAGCCAGGCAGTAAAGTATGGATTTTTGATGCCTGTCTGAACGGATACAGATTAAGACATAGATTATAAAAATACACAGATATGGCATTATGCGCTGTATCTGTGTTTTTTTGCGCCAGTTTTCCGGTATAAAAAATATCCCGCAGAGCTGCTGGCAGGATCAGCAGTTCTCTGCGGGATATTGTCATGGCAAAGTGGATATTTATATTTCACTTTATATTCTGTGTTTATAGATAATTATTTAATGATGGTTCCTGTTTTCTCACAGTATCCGTCTTTGGCGTGAGCCATATCGGTGATGATGGTACGGCGTCCGGTGCCTTTTTCAACGAAGGAAACACCTGCTTCTATTTTCGGAAGCATGGAGCCTGCAGCGAACTGATCGTCTGCAATGTATTTCTTCGCATCTTCTGTGGAGATGGTATCCAGATAAGATTCCTGATCGGTGTTGTGGTTAAGGCTTACCTTCTCAACACTTGTAAGGATCATCAGAGTATCTGCGTTCAGTTCCTCTGCAAGAAGTCCTGCTGCACGGTCCTTCTCGATGATAGCACTGGCACCGTTCAGCTGGGTACCCTGCTCAAGAACCGGGATTCCGCCACCGCCTGCTGCGATAACGATCTGCTCTGCCTGGGAAAGAACCTTCACGGTCTCGATCTCCACGATCTTCTGTGGCTTCGGTGCTGCAAGGATTCTTCTGTACTGTCCTTCCCCTACTTTTGTGACGAAGTTTCCTTTTTCTTCCTCGGCTTCTGCTTCTTCTGCATTCAGGACACGACCGATGATCTTCTCCGGTTCGGAAAATGCTTCATCATATGGATCAATGACAACCTGTGTGAGAATGGTGCTGACAGGTTTATAGATTCCTCTGGAAATAAGTTCCGCACGAATGGCGTTCTGAAGGTCATAGCCGATATAACCCTGGCTCATGGCAGAACATACGGACATTGGTGCAAATGTATAATCAGGATGTGCCTTGCCGAATTCATTCATTGCGGTGTGGATCATCCCTACCTGCGGACCGTTGCTGTGGGAGATTACCACGCGGGTTCCCTCTTCAACCAGGTCTGCGATTGCCTTGGCTGCAAGTCGGGCGGCTGTTTTCTGCTCAGGAAGTGTGGTACCAAGTGCTCGGTGGCCTAATGCAACTACTACAGTTTTTTCGCTCATAGGAAATACCTCATTTCTCTTTAAAATTGGTTACTGTTCAATAGTAACGAGTATTATATTTTATTATAAAAGACCTATGTTGGAAATGCAATAGAATTTTAGATGAATACGGTTTACAGATAGTTGTCAGGCCGTGAATTTTCAGACAAGGAAAAACCGCCTGATTCGGTCAGGCGGTTCATTTCCTACTATTTTTTGAGGGGGGAGATAGAGAGTGGTTTTTCATCTATCCAAGACCTATTATATAGAGGAAATATGTTTAAATTATGTCGGTAATCTAAAAGAAATCGAAAATTTATAAAGAAAGTTTAAACAAACTTTATAATTTTTATATCTGGTTGCACCTGATTGAGGAATGTGCTACATTGGAAGAGTCTTAAGTCCGTGTTCTGCGGAATATATTCACGCATCAGTTCGATGCAGAAATCCTATTTTTACTGATAAATATTGTTTTGCCGACGGTTATGCACCGTTTTTCCGGGGAGGGATGCCTTTGTCTGTGGAAAAGTAAGCTTCTGTTAAAAGTGAATGTGTAAAAGATAATGCCATAACAGGCAGAAATGGAGAATTGAAATGAAAAACAGAATATGGAAACAGATAAAGCAGATCACAGTTGCGGCTGCAGTGGCCGGAACTGTGCTGTTTGGAAGTGTTCAACCGGGAATGGCTGCGGATTCTGAACTTCAGTCGGGACAGGAATTGTCAGATGACCGGGAAAAGGAGGATGGATATGAGCACATGGAGGAGCTGGCATCCGGGGAAACAGTATGCAAAGAGAATGAAGCGCCGGAGGAAGAGAGTGAGAGCACACAGGAGAGAACGGAGACCGGAGGAGAAAATGTAGAAAGTGCTGCACTGCCTTTGGAAGGTGTTGAAGAGGAAGATATGGATATGGAGGAAGATATGTCCGAAGATACGGAAGACGCGGAAGGACCTGAGGAAATGCCGGAAGAAGAACCGGAGGAAATTTCGCCTTCTGCGGATGCAGACACAGAAAAAGCAGATATGACACTTTCTCTGACTTCAGAGACGGAAGAAATGAAAGCAGGGAAGACCATCCGCTACCGTGTGGACCTTGCTAATACCGGCGATGTGGATCTGATCGATATACAAATGACCAGCAGCTTTTCCTGCCCGAAGATCACACAGCAGTGGGAGGAGGCTGAGGGACTTGACGGAGAAGGTGCAGATGCAGAGGTGGCAGAGCTGAAAGCCGGTGAGAAGCGGAGTTTTTATATTCTGGCACCGCTTTTAAATGAACAGGAAAAAGATCTGGAACATAAAGTAGAAGCAGGTGCGAAAGTAAAGGGACGGCCGGAGGAGATGATTTTTCGGAAAGCGCAGATGGTCAGTCCGCTGCAGCCGCTGAAAGCAGATTTTTCTGTAAAGAAAACAGCGGACAGAGAGACTGCAATGCCAGGAGAAACAGTCACTTATCAGATCTGCATCATCAATACCGGGGAAAAAACACTTCATTCTGTTGTGGGGACAGAACGTTTTCAGGCAGAGGGGATTGAGGCTCGTTTTGTGGAACAGGAAGGGATTACATTAAACAGTACGAAAACCAAAGCTCTGATCGAAAAAATAGCGCCAGGGGAAGCAGTATCCCTTCAGGCAGAGGTGAAGATCCCGGAAAAAACGGTAAATCAGAAGCTTTTTAACAAGGTAACCGTCACAAGCCAGGAAACCGGTGAGAAACAGATGGAGGCATCCGCCGAGATCACAGTAGAAGGAAACGAGACACCGACACCAGAAGAAAGCCCTGAGGAAAAGACAGGAGGAGATCCTTCTTCCGGACAGGAAGAAATGGCAAGGGCAGCATCTTCTCATCCACAGACGGGCGACAATACGGAGCCGTCGCTGTTTGTACTGCTGGCAGTGAGTGCTGGGGTGACGGGGATGGGAGTTCTCTGGCTGCGAAGAAAATATGCCCGGATCTATGGCGGAAAATGACATTGCGTGTTCTGGTGAAAACAATAATAAACGGGCTTTTTACAGGGAGTGTCCTGGCGTAAAGAAACGTTGAAAACAGGGGGCAGGTGTGCTATTCTATATGGTATGTACACAAAATAAGAACAGTATGCCTTCCCGTATCCTGACTGTCATCTGGCAGCCGGAAAAAGGGAAAATGGAGGAGAAAAAATGAAACTTTTATCCTTATTAGAACATCTTGAATACAAATGCCTTCAGGGAAATACAGACCAGGAAGTTTCTTCTGTTGTGTATGATTCCCGTAAAGTAGAAGAGGGAAGTCTTTTTATCTGCATCAGAGGCGCAGTTGTGGACGGCCATAAATTCGTGCCGGATGTTGTGGCAAAAGGTGCAAAAACTCTCATCGTAGAAGAACCGGTGGAAGCTCCGGCAGATGTAACTGTGATCCAGGTGGAAGATACCCGTTATGCCATGGCGTTTATTTCCGCAGCATGGTTCGGACATCCGGCGAAGAAACTGAAAACGATCGGAATCACGGGAACCAAGGGTAAGACAACCACCACTTACATGGTGAAGTCTATCCTTGAAAATGCAGGATATAAGGTTGGCCTGATCGGAACGATCGAAGCCATTATTGGAGAGAAACATATCCCGGCAGCCAATACAACACCGGAATCGTATATGGTTCAGAAATATTTCCATGATATGGTTGAAGCGGGCTGCGACGCGGTAGTTATGGAGGTTTCTTCACAGGGACTGATGCTCCACAGAACCCAGGGATTTGTCTTTGATTTTGGAATTTTCACAAATATTGAGCCAGATCATATCGGACCGAATGAACATAAAGATTTCGATGATTATCTTCACTGTAAATCCATGCTTCTGAAACAATGTAAGGTTGGTATCGTAAACCGTGATGATGAACATTTTGAACGTATTATCGATGGCCATACCTGTGAGCTTGAGACATACGGATTTTCTGAAAAAGCGGATCTCCGTGCAGAAGATGCGAAACTGGTGGGAAGAAAAGGATATCTTGGAATTTCCTACCATGTAAAGGGACTTCTTGATTTTCCGGTGGAGATCGATATTCCTGGCAAATTCAGTATTTACAATTCCCTGACAGCCATCGCCATCTGCCGTCATTTCAAAGTATCTGAAGAGAATATCATCAAAGCGCTGAAAGTAGCTAAGGTGAAAGGTCGTATTGAGATGATCAAGGTATCCGACGAATTTACGCTGATGATCGATTATGCGCACAATGCCATGGCGCTTGAGAGCCTTCTTGGAACATTGAAGGAATATAACCCGCACAGACTGGTATGCCTGTTTGGATGTGGGGGAAACCGCTCCAAGCTCCGCCGCTATGAGATGGGTGAGGTTTCCGGCAAGATGGCAGATCTCACGATCATCACTTCTGATAATCCACGTGATGAAGATCCTCAGGCCATCATCGATGATATCAAGATCGGAATGGCGAAAACCGATGGTAAATATGTAGAGATCCCTGACCGTAAGGAGGCTATTGCCTATGCGATCCATCATGGAGAACCGGGAGATATCATTGTCCTCGCAGGAAAAGGACATGAGGATTACCAGGAGATCAAGGGTAAGAAATATCCGATGGATGAGAGAGTTCTGATCCGGGAAATCCTGGAAGAAGATCGGAAAGCGTAATCGGATGGTCTATGCAGATGTGATCATTGACATTTCTCATGAGAAAGTTGACCGGGATTTTCAGTACCGCATTCCGGAAGAACTGGAACCGGCCATAAAACCAGGCGTTGTGGTTACTGTACCGTTCGGGAAGGGAAATACACTCCGAAAGGGTTATGTGATCGGAACTTCTACAGAAGCCAAATATGATGCCTCGAAGACGAAGAAAATCCAGGGAGTGTCCACGGACAGTGAAACAACGGAATCCAGACTGATCGCACTTGCGGCATGGATGAAAGAAACGTATGGTTCTACCATGATCCAGGCACTGAAAACAGTACTTCCTGTAAAAGATAAAGTAAGAGCCAAAGAAAAAAAGCTGATCTTTTTTACCGGGGAGAAAGCGCGTGCACAGAAGCTTCTGGAAGAACTGGAAGGCAGTCGCTTTAAAGCTCGTGAAAGATTTCTGAGGGCAATTCTGGAGGCAGGAAGTTTGGATTATACCTATGCGTCAAAAGAGCTTGGAGCCAGTATTTCTGTCCTGGATTTTTTTGAAAAAAAGGGCCTTATAAAGATTGAAAGCCAGGAAATGTACCGCATTCCGAAAAACAGTGGACTGGTAAAAGAGGACGGGGAACTTTCTCTGAATCAGGAACAGCAGGAAGCTGTTGCAGAGATTTTTCAGGAATGGCAGAAACCGGAACCGAGACCTGCACTTCTTTTTGGAGTGACCGGAAGCGGAAAGACGCAGGTTTACATGAGGCTGATCCAGGAAGTACTGGAAGAGGGAAAACAGGCCATTGTGCTGATTCCGGAAATTGCACTTACCTATCAGACAGTCCGGCGTTTTTATGCCATGTTTGGAGATAAAGTTTCTGTCCTGAATTCCAGACTTTCCCAGGGAGAACGTTATGACCAGTTCAAAAGAGCGAAACGTGGCGAGGTGCAGGTGATGGTGGGACCCAGATCTGCGCTGTTCACCCCGTTTTCCAATCTGGGACTGATCGTTATCGATGAAGAACATGAACCCACCTATAAAAGTGAAAATACACCAAGGTATCATGCCAGGGAAACAGCCATTCAGAGAGCAGGCATGGAACATGCCCGTATTGTTCTGGGATCTGCAACACCGTCACTGGAGGCTTACAGTCATGCCTGTGACGGAGAATATCTTCTGGTACGATTAAACGCTCGTTATGAAGAACGGCCGCTTCCCCAGGTATCAATTGTTGATTTGCGGGAAGAATTAAAAAAAGGTAACCGTTCCGTGCTGAGTATGGAATTGAAACAGCAGATGGATCATGCACTTAAGAACAGGGAACAGGTTATGCTGTTTCTGAACCGGCGGGGTTATGCAGGTTTTGTTTCCTGCAGGGCATGTGGGCACGTGATGAAATGTCCGCACTGTGATGTGTCTTTAAGTGAACATAATGGCAACCGTCTGGTTTGTCATTACTGCGGCTATGAAATTGCGAAACCGGAATCCTGTCCTTCCTGTGGTTCTCCGCATATCGGTGGATTTAAAGCCGGAACCCAGCAGATCGAGAAAGTCCTGGAAAAAGAATTTCCCGAAGCCCGTGTCCTTCGAATGGATTTTGATACCACAAGGACAAAAGACAGTTATGAGAAGATCCTGGCAGCTTTTGCCAGACATGAGGCGGACATTCTGGTGGGAACGCAGATGATCGTTAAAGGACATGATTTCCCGGATGTGACGCTGGTAGGTGTGATCGCTGCAGATCTTTCACTGAACATGGATGATTATCACTGCGGGGAACGGACATTTCAGCTCCTTACCCAGGCGGTTGGGCGTTCCGGCAGAGGAAATAAGGCGGGGCATGCGGTGATACAGACGTATCAGCCGGAGCACTACAGTATTCAGGCAGCAGCCATTCAGGACTATGAGAAATTTTATAAAGAAGAGATGATGTACCGGATGCTTCTGGATTATCCGCCGGCAGCTCATATGATGACAGTTTTTGGCGCCTGCCAGGATGAGGAACTTCTCAAAAAAGCCATGTATTATATAGAAGTTTTTATCCGCAGGGTAAGTCCGAAAGAGGAGCTTCACATGATCGGCCCTGCGTCTGCATCGGTAGGAAAAGTAAAAGATGTTTACCGCCAGGTGCTCCATCTGAAGCACACAGATATACGTTTTCTCACGGCAGTCAGAGAAAAGCTGGAGAAATATATAGAGATAAATTCCGGATTCCGGAAGATATATATACAATATGATATGATGTAACGATTTCATAAAGAAAGGAAATCGCTGCAGATGAGTTAAAGGAGAAGAAAAAATGGCACTTAGAACAATTCGTGTACAGGGTGATTCTGTACTGACAAAAAAATCCCGCACAGTGGACAAAATGACACCAAGGATCGGAGAACTGATTACAGATATGCTGGATACCATGTATGATGCAATGGGCGTAGGCCTTGCGGCACCACAGGTGGGAATCCTGAAACGTATTGTTGTAATTGATGTAGGGGAAGGCCCGATTGTCCTGATCAATCCGGAGATCCTTGAGACCAGCGGTGAGCAGACCGGTGATGAGGGATGCTTAAGTGTTCCTGGAATGGCAGGACAGGTAACACGTCCGAACTATGTGAAAGTAAAAGCTCTTGATGTAAATATGGAAGAGCAGATCTATGAGGGAGAGGGACTTCTCGCAAGAGCGTTCTGCCACGAGATCGATCATCTTGATGGAAAAATGTATACAGAGCTTGTGGAGGGAGAACTTCACAAGGTAACTTATGATGAAGAAGACTAAAGGCGGGATAATATGAAAATTGTTTATATGGGAACTCCGGACTTTGCGGTGGCACCACTTGCGGCGCTGGTAGAGAACGGATATGAGGTCGAGGCAGTGATCACACAGCCGGATAAACCTAAGGGCAGAGGTAAGACCATGATGCCTACCCCTGTAAAAGAAGAAGCACTGAAACATGAGATTCCGGTACTGCAGCCGGTAAAAGTAAGAGATCCGGAGTTTGTGGAGAAGCTTAAAAGTCTTGCACCGGATATTATCGTTGTAGCGGCATTTGGACAGATCATTCCAAAGAGTATCCTTGATATGCCGAAATTCGGATGTATCAATATCCATGCATCCCTTCTTCCGAAGTACCGTGGAGCAGCGCCGATCCAACAGGCTGTGATCGACGGAGAAAAAGAATCCGGCGTTACTATCATGCAGATGGGAACCGGCCTGGATACCGGGGATATGATTTCCAGGATCGTAGTGCCACTTTCAGAGGATGAGACAGGAGGAAGCCTGTTTGATAAGCTTGCTGTGGCAGGAGCAGAGCTTCTGGTACAGACACTGCCGTCTATCTTTGACGGAACTGCCACCCGCGAAAAACAGCCGGAAGAAAGCCCGACACCATATGCAGCCATGATCTCCAAAAAAATGGGACTTCTGGATTTTGGAAAAAGTGCAGAAGAACTGGAGCGGCTGGTAAGAGGCCTCAACCCGTGGCCGAGTGCTTTTACCTTTATCAATGGAAAAACGCTGAAGGTCTGGAAGGCTTCTGTACTGAAAACGCAGGCCGGGAAAGTACCGGGAACTGTACTTGCCGCAGATAAAGAAGGAATTCAGGTAGCCTGCGGACAGAATGTGCTGGTACTTCATGAAGTACAGCTGGAAGGCAAGAAACGGATGGAAGTAGATGCTTTTCTGCGGGGCTATCAGTTGAAACCAGGAGACATGTTTAAAGATTCCAGGGAGTGATAAGCGATGTACGGATATGGTTATTATGGCTGGGGGATGGACCCCACGGTTCTGCTGCTTGTGATCGGAATGCTGCTTTCTCTGGTTGCATCCGCGAAACTGCACAGTACGTTTGCTGTTTATAAAAAGATTCGGAATCATTCCGGGATCACTGGCGCGGAAGCTGCACAGAGGATCTTAAGGGCAGCAGGTATCACGGATGTGCAGGTGGTTCCGATCAGGGGAAGCCTGACCGATCACTATGATCCAAGAACAAAAACAGTTTCCCTTTCTGAGGATATTTATGGAAGAAATTCACTGGCAGCAGTAGGCGTGGCAGCCCATGAATGCGGACATGCGATCCAGGATGCCATCAATTATGCGCCTCTGAACATCCGATCTGCCATTGTACCGGCAGCCAATATCGGCTCACAGCTTTCCTGGCCGCTGTTTATTGCGGGACTGATCTTTTCCATCCGTCCTCTGGTGACTTTGGGAATTGTTCTGTTTTCACTGGCAGTACTTTTTCAGCTGGTAACTTTGCCGGTTGAGGTCAATGCGTCTTCCAGAGCGCTGAAAATGCTGGAAAGTACCGGGATTTTGGGTACAGATGAAAAAAAAGGAGCAAGAAAAGTACTGACAGCGGCAGCGCTTACTTATGTGGCAGCTCTGGCAGCATCGATTTTACAGCTTCTGAGACTGATTATCCTTGCAGGAGGTAGAGATCGTGATTAACAGCGGAGTAAATACAAGAGAACTGATTCTTGAGATCCTGCTGGAGATTGAGGAGGAAGGCGAGCACAGCCACATTGCGATCCGCAATGCCCTTTCCAAATATCAGTTCCTTCCAAAACAGGAACGTAGTTTTATAACGAGAGTATGTGAGGGAACCCTGGAATACAGGATCTACATTGATTATGTGATCGATTCTTTTTCCAAGGTTCCTGTAAATAAGATGAAACCACAGATCCGTGAGATTTTAAGAAGTGCGGTATATCAGCTGAAATTTATGGACAGTGTTCCGGACAGTGCTGTGTGCAATGAGGCTGTAAAGCTGGCACAGAGAAAAGGCTTTTATAATCTGAAACCTTTTGTTAACGGTGTACTTCGCACGATTGCCAGGGAAATAGGAAAACTGGAACTTCCATCCAGAGAGGAAGACGAGGTACGTTATCTCTCTGTGAAATATTCCATGCCGGAATATCTTGTAGAAAAATGGAAAGCTGCCTACGGTGTGAAGACAACCGAGAAGATCCTGGAAGATTTTCTGACAGAAAGACCGATCACTGTGCGGTGCCGGACGCATAAGGCTTCTCTTAAGGAGATTGTTACAAGCCTGAAAGCACAGGGAGTGACAGTACAGCAGGCACCATACCTTCCGTATGCCCTGAAGATTTCGGATTACAATCATATCCTGACACTGGATGCATTCCTCCAGGGAAAGATCCTTGTGCAGGATATCAGCTCCATGCTGGTGGCAGAGGCAGCCAGTCCGAAAAAGGGCGATTACATTATCGATATGTGTGCGGCGCCGGGTGGAAAAAGTATTCATGCTGCCGATAAAATGGGTGATTATGGAAATGTGGATGCAAGGGATGTAAGCCAGTATAAGGCAGACCTTATCAAGGAGAATATCCACAGAACCGGTGTGATCAATGTAGATGCGAAGGTTCAGGATGCGACCGTATATGATCCGGATTCCGAGCAGGCAGCGGATATCGTTATCGCAGATGTACCCTGCTCCGGATATGGAGTTATCGGTAAGAAGCCGGAGATCAAATATCGGGCAACACCACAGAAACAGGAAGAAATTGTAATGCTCCAGAGAATGATCTTGGATAAGGCGGCGAAATATGTGAAGCCGGATGGAACACTGATCTTCAGCACCTGTACCATTGCCCGTGAGGAAAACGAAGAAAATGTATTATGGTTTTTAAAGAACTATCCGTTTCGACTGGAAAGTCTGGACCCGTATATTCCGGAAGAACTTCACTGCAAATCCACAAAACTCGGGTATCTGCAGCTTCTGCCGGGGATACATAAGACAGACGGATTCTTTATTGCCAGATTCAGAAGGAAATAATAAAAATGACAGATATAAAATCCATGACAATGGAGGAACTGAAAAATCTGATGACAGAGATTGGCGAAAAGCCTTTCCGCGCAAAGCAGATCTATGCATGGCTTCATCAGCAGCTGGTTACCTCCTGGGATGAAATGACAAATCTTTCCAAAAGCCTCCGCGAGAAACTGTCGGTTTATCCGATCACAGCACTCAGCCAGGCAGATGTGAGGATTTCAAAAATCGACGGAACCAGGAAATACCTGTTCCAGTTGGAAGACGGAAATGTGATCGAGAGTGTTCTTATGAGATATCATCACGGAAACTCTGTATGTATTTCCTCACAGGTAGGGTGCCGTATGGGCTGCCGGTTTTGTGCTTCTACCATCGGAGGCCTGACCAGATGCCTGAAACCTTCCGAGATGCTGGACCAGATCTACCGGATACAGGCAGATACCGGAGAACGGGTGGCAAACGTGGTAGTGATGGGAACCGGTGAGCCGATGGACAATTATGATAATCTTGTCCGTTTTATCCGGATACTTACCGACGAAAACGGACTTGGCATCAGTCAGAGGAATGTAACGGTTTCTACCTGTGGCATTGTTCCGAAAATGTATGATCTGGCAGAAGAGAAACTGCAGATCACGCTGGCGCTTTCTCTTCATGCGCCTAATGATGAGAAACGTCAGGAACTGATGCCGATCGCCAATAAATATTCCATGGATGAGGTTCTGGATGCCTGCAGAAACTACTTCGACAAAACAGGCAGAAGAATCACTTTTGAGTACAGCCTTGTGGCTGGTGTGAATGACAGTGAGGAAGATGCAAAACAGCTGGCCGGCCGTATTAAGGGGATTAACTGTCATGTGAATCTGATTCCGGTTAATCCGATCAAGGAGCGTTCCTATGTGAGGTCTACTCGACAGGCTGTGGAGAATTTCAAAATAAAACTTGAAA
>OGCQ01004385.1_pt1 | contig 11520 bp, 15 predicted proteins | sample 1570161 | NCBI WGS metagenome assembly OGCQ01 (sample SAMEA4384402, study PRJEB24528) | human gut metagenome
GCAGGAAGCTCCCACTTCAAAATCTGTAAGATTTAAGTGGCGAGAGCATGTCACACGAATATCCCTTTATATTTTGGTGAAATGTCACCTGACAGGCGACCAACCCAGTTGATTCTGTAAATAAAATGTGATTAACAACAAGTTTTTAAGGAGGTAATCACATGAATACAGAATTGACTGAGTTGGTTTTTATTTTGGACAGAAGTGGATCAATGGGTGGCTTGGAGAGTGATACGATTGGTGGTTTTAATGGTATGATTTCAAAACAAAAAGTACAGGGAAAAAATGTGAATGTGACCACTATTTTATTTGATGATGAAGTAGATATCATTCATGACAGATTTCCAGTGGGGATCATTGAACCGCTTACAGAAAAAGAATATTTTGTACGTGGCTGTACCGCTTTATTAGATGCAGTAGGAACAGCGATTGAAAAAATGGAAAATGTACAGAAACATCTCCCAGAGGATCACCGGGCAGGGAAAATTATTTTTGTTATTACTACGGATGGATTAGAGAATTCCAGCGAGCATTTCACACAGGAGCAGATTCGGAGAAAGATAGAAGCAAAGAAAGGGTGCGGATGGGAGTTCTTGTTCCTGGGTGCCAATATTGATGCGGGAAGAGAAGCTGAGAAGATAGGGATTGCCAGAAACAGATCTGTAACATATGAGAATGATTCGGAAGGCATTGCTGTAAGTTTCAAAGCTGTAGGCAATGCGTTAAGTAAAGCAGTTACATGTGAACCGACGGAGAGTTTATTTGAAGACAGCTGGAAAGAAGAAATTGAGAAACATCATAAAAAAGTCATCTGAAGAAAAAATAGAAATTACGATTATATATATGGAGGAAAAAGATTATGGCTATGACAACATGCCCGAATTGCGGCGAACAAATATCGGATAAGGCAAAGAAATGCGTGCATTGTGGAACAGTACTGATTCCGGAAGAAAAGAAATACTGTTCAGACTGCGGAGCAGAACTGGAAGAAGGAATGAAAGTCTGTCCGAAATGTGGTTGTCCAATAGAGAATGCTGTAGAAATGGAAACAGCACCACAACAGGTAGATGTAACCGGCGTTAAGATTATTGTAATAGCTGTGATTACGGTTATTGCTGCAGCAACCATTGCCGCTATTGGAGTACAGATGCATAAAAAGAATGTTGCAGCAAAAGTAGCTGCGGAGGCACAAAAGCAGAGTGAAGAATATGGTACAAATCTGAACATGGCAGCTTATTCTATTCTTTCGGGAGCCAGTGATGCAGAAACCTGCGGCAATCTGATCAAGCAGGTTTGGTACAACTCTATTTATGAGCAAAGTGACAGTAAGACAGATAAATACACAAAACCTAACGGATACTATGTATCTGATTTTAACGATGCACTGAAAAATCTTTTTCTGGATAGCAGCTTTAATGATCAGATAGAAGATATTAATGATAATAAGGATACAGTAAACTCTCTGATGAAAAAATTAAAGAATCCTCCGGAAGAGTATAAAGATGCATATGAATCTATTTCAAAACTGTATGATGCCTATTTATCGCTGACCAATCTGGCTACGGATCCAACGGGAAATTTACAGACTTATTCCCAGAATTTCAATGATGCAGATAATGAGACACTGAACTGCTACAATGCATTGAAAATGTATCTGGAGGAATAGAAGAGGATTGCATGCGATAACGTTAGTTTATTCAAATGATTCATTTGAATAGTCGAAGCCTCCGTTTGTATTTATCATTGTAGAAAAAAATGCTGTATGATATAATAACATGGATTGAAAGTATAAGGACGAAAAGAAATAATATACTTTCAAAATACAGGAAAACCATAAGTTGTGTATAACGAAGAGGGAATACATATGGCAGTAGAAACAGATATATTTGATTTAAAAGCAAATTATATTGATAGTAATTTGCTAAACAACAGACATAAGGTTGTTCATGGTGAACGTTATCCAATTGACAAAGAAGATTTTAGAAAGACATTTGAAGTTATTATGGAATTGATTGAACAGTATGAAGAGTTGATAGTTCAGGCGGCAGATGAAAAAAAGTTTATGAAAGAGAGCAATGATTGATGCAAATTTTAGGACAAATTCCTACTCCAGAAAAATATGTGAGTTTAATGCTTGATGAGGTAGGATATCAAGAACAATTATTAGGAAAAACTTTTATAGACAATTCATGTGGCGATGGAAATATTTTGGTAGAAGCTGTAAAAAGATATATTAGTGCATCTAAAAAAGAAGGATATACAAGAGAAACTATAAAAAGAAATTTAGAATGTGATATCTTTGGTTATGGTATTGATAAGAACGCTGTAAATACAACTATCAAACGTTTGAATGAAATTGCGGGGAAAGAAGAACTATATGATGTAAGATGGAATGTTCAAACAGCGGATTACTTAAAAACAGACGCAAATAAATATGATTACATAGTAGGTAAGTCAGGATTTTATGAATTATATAAAAGCATATGGAACACCGACAACAAAGACATCTTATAGGATTTCAACTCTCGATATAAAGAATTTTAGATTTTAATGATATTTATTCTCTTGCAAAAAGAATTGAGGTGACAGATAAATGAAATTAAAAAATATCAAGATTTCCAATTACAGATGTTTTACAGAAGCAGGGATTGATTTTGACGATCATATCACATTGGTAGTTGGTAAGAATGGAGCAGGAAAGACGGCAATACTGGATGCAGTGGCTGTCTCAGTCAGTACCTTTCTATTAGGGATAGATGGTGGCGTCAGTAGAAGTATCTTAAAGGATGATGCCAGATATGAATTTCATGATTTAAACGGAACGATTGATCCACAGCATCAGTTCCCAGTAAGTATCGCGAGTACTGGTGATTGCCTGAACCAGCAAAATGTGAAATGGATTCGTTCTTTGAATTCTGAAAGTGGCAAGACAACTATCAAAGATGCGGGTGAATTGACAGGACTTGCAAAGAAAGCACAGAATCAGATCATGACAGGAGATAAGTCTCTGGTACTTCCTCTGATCTCTTATTATGGAACCGGACGTTTGTATGCACAGAAGAAAGAAAAAAGAAATCTGAAATCTTTAACGGAGTTTAAACGTCAGGTTGGCTACGTGGATTGTATGGCAGCAGAGTCAAATGAAAAGTTGATGCTGAACTGGTTCCAGATGCAGACAATGAAAAGCCTTCAGGAACAACAGAAGACAGGTATATTGGAAAGACCACTGCTTCTGAGAACAGTAGAAAAAGCAATCTGCAGAAGTTTTGAGAGAATCAGCGGTGCACGAAATGCCAGCCTTATCTTCGATCTTGATACTCATAGACTGGTATTGGAATTTGAATCCGCAGATGGAAATGCACAGAAATTCGCAATGGATGAAATGAGCGATGGATATAAGAACACACTTAGCATGATTGGTGATATTGCCTATCGCATGGCAGTGTTAAATCCGATACTTGGCGAGCAAGTACTGGAAAAAACACCAGGCGTTGTACTGATAGATGAAATAGATTTACATTTGCATCCGCAGTGGCAGCAGACAATTCTGAGCGATCTCCATGCAATTTTCCCGGAAGTTCAGTTTGTTGTCAGTTCTCATGCTCCAGCAGTTATTAATTCTGTTCCAAGAGAGCAGATTCGTATTTTAGATTCTGGAGAAATTTATATGCCTGTGGCACAGACTTATGGAAGAGATGCTAATTCCATATTACGTGAGGTTATGAATGTATCAGAACGTCCGGCTGACATTAAGCAGCGTATGGATTTATTCTATGCGTATATGAATGAGAATAATTACAAAGAAGCAGATAAGGTTTTGACGGAGATCGAGGCAATTGTTGGAACAACAGATCCGGATATCGCAGCTGCAAGGACATCTCTGGATTTGGAGAGAATATTGGGAGAATAGTGTATGATCGTTATAAAAAGAGGAAAAGAACCCAATAGTCTTCTGAAATTCCGTAAAGAAAATCCGGATGCGGATTATGAGTCTGATATGCCTACAGATGTGTTAAAAGACATCCGGGAACAGATGTGGGAAGAACAGAGATGCCTGTGTGCATATTGTATGAAGAAGATTGATGCTCCAAGTGTTGTGAGAATTGAACATTGCAGGCCGAGACATCCACAGGATGAGCAGGAACATGATAAAAAGGCAACGCTGGATTTTAAATGGATGCTTGGCGTGTGCTATGGAAACAGTTTGGTGCGAGGTGTGAAACCAGAAGATAAAACCTGTGATGCACACAGGGGCAATATAGAGCTTACTGTGAATCCGTTTGATGAAATGTCTGTCAGAAAAATTAAGTATAAAGCGGATGGAAGCATTTATTCGGATGATGCGGATATCAATAAAGACGTGACAGAAACATTGAATTTGAATTGCCAGGCACTTTCGTTACCACAGACACGGAAAAATGTTTTGATGGCAGAGAAGAATAGAATCATGAGAAAATGCAAAGGCAAATCACAAGATGCATTTATACATGAACTGGAACGCACTTATGCGAGTCTTGTGCAGGAAAGAAATTTAACTCCGTATTGCGGAATTATCATTTCCTGGCTTGAGTGCAAATTGAAGATATCATAAAGATAAATTCAAAGGAAAGCTAGCAGATAAATAAAAAGGAACAAAGGTAAAATTGTGAAAATTATTATAAGTAACTCAATAGTACAAGGTATATTTATTGCAGTCGCTGCGGGAGCAATCATGTTCTTTGCAAAATATTTAGTGCGAGTAATTTGCCCGATTAGAAAAAGTAAAGTTTTTTCTTCATTTAAGTATGATGAACAAATGTTAGAAGATGGAACTTATGTGTTAGAAGAAAATAAAGAATATAAAGATTTTTTTTGTGGAACGGTTGCACATTGTATTTATCGAAATATATCCTCACATAATATAGCTGTAAATAAGGCATTGGTGGTTATAGATAAAATATCTTCAAGAGGTTATAAAAGAGTAGACATTATTTGTCATTATGCAAATGGATTGATGCATTTTTATATAATTAATAATGGCAATATCGATTGTTATGATTTGAATGTGAAAATTTTTTCTAAAGATTGCACGGAAAATGACCTTAAGGAATTATTGGGTGAGAAATTCTGTGAAAATTATAATATATCCGAACTTAAGTCGGGTGAAATTTTTAAACTTGGATCGTGGAAACCAAATAAAGATTGTTTTATAAAAAAATACATAGAAGATAACTGGTTAGTTTTTTGGGGAACTGTATATAGTGAGGGAGAAGAACTGATTTCAGAGTTGTATTTGGGTACACTTTTAATTTCGGGAGATAAATTCAATTATAGTTTTTGCCAAGGTGGTACAGCAGATGTTGAAAGTGGTGCAATTCTTCTAGAAAATATGGAGAAAGAACCGCAAAAATTTGAAATCAATCTTCAGCATTCATTGGGTGCGAATAGTGACAAACACCTTCAGATAGCGATTTATCCAAAAGAATCCTGTCAGGTTAAGTACCATTTTGAAATTTATACAGATACTTTGGTAAAAAAATGTAAATCAGATATTGGACAAGCTCATATAGATGTTCCGATATACAATACGGATGGAAAATTTTTCTTTACTTTAAGAGAGTGGTTAATGGATAATAAAATTGAACACTATTATTTGAACGATAACAGAATATTGCAGAAACAAGTTTTAGCATTTCCACCAAAATAAAATTATTTTGGTTAGATAATAAAAATATTTAAAAAAGTTCTTTTTGATGGGGCGAAGACTGGATACAGGATTGCAATAATTTATATAAATTCATGTGTAACTATTAGCTTACAAACGAAAAGTAGTAGTAAGATATTTAATAGTTTAAGTACTGACGTTATAAGACATACATTTTACTTACAAATAAAAGTAATGAGGAGGGGAGAAGTTAATGGACTTACAAAACATACAAGATCAGTTAAATACTGAGTTTTCCAAAGAAGATACTCGTATTATATTCTGGTTTGATGATAAAGGGGAATACGAAGACTAGGTATCAGAATTGCAACTGGATAACGCCAAATTACATATCCTGGATGGTACGAACTGGTTTTATTCCAAATGGTTATTAAATGAATCAGATACAGAGAACAAGTATCTTGTATATGCACCATTTCCAAAACCAAGTGATGCAGAAAATCCATTGGCAGATATGTATTATTGCTCGGTGACCTACTATACGGACCGAGTATCCCAGATGTCACAGGAGATTGGAATTGATAACCGATTTAAAGAACATCTGGCGCAGTATAGTAACTTCTGGAAGAACAAAGATCGTATTGAGAAGTTTAAAGAACTTGGCATAGACCATTTCAATGTGGAAACCATTGATATTGGTCTTATTTCTGTGCTTACAGATGTAAAGACTCCGAATTTTGAAGAGATTACAAGACAGTTATTGCTAAATAACAGTGAAGCGTACTTGAAAGCCTTGGAGGATAACGGACTTTTAGATAAGTTTTGGGAGTTATGTGAGAAGTATTTCGGATATCAGTCTGAAAATCCAAATGTAGACGATCTGGCAGCATGTATGCTTTTGACTTATGCATTCGTGGCGTTAAATGAAATGATGGAACCACTAAAGATGGGGTGGATTCAAAATTATAAATTAACTGAGTTTAAAGTGCCTAGAAATAAATGATGTATATTTGATGAAATAGAATCTATAAGTGAAGGAAGTATTATGTGTGGTAGATATTATATTGACTCTGATATGGCAGAGGAAATCGAAAAAGTAGTGCATGATATAGACCAACGAATCCGGCAGGAACATTTTGCAGGAGATATCTTTCCAACTAATGTAGCACCGATTATTGAAAAATCAGAACATGGATTGAAACTGGATGTCTGCAAGTGGGGATATCCATTGTCACAAGGAAAGAATCTGGTTATAGATGCAAGAGCAGAATCTGTTATGGACAAACCTTCTTTTCGAAATGGAATCCTCTATCACCGCATTTTGATACCGGCAAGTGGGTTCTATGAATGGAATCGGTTAAAAGAGAAAAATACATTTTCCAGATATGATGTACCAGTATTGTATATGGCTGGCTTCTGTGATTGGTTCGAGAATGAACGACGATTTGTAATTATGACTACAGCAGCCAATGAATCTATGATAAAAGTGCATGACCGTATGCCGTTAATATTAGAAAAAGAGCAGTTGAAAGATTGGTTTGATGACAAGAAACTGGAACAGATTCTGCATCAGGTACCGGTTCAGCTAAAGCGAGAGGCAGAATACGAGCAACAGAGCTTATTCTTATAGTGGTTCAGAGGAGAAATAGAAAGATGCAAATATTTGTTGATGCAGATGCCTGCCCAGTGGTTGCGATCATTGAAAAGATTGCAAAAGAAAATAGTATTCCGGTAACGTTGTTGTGTGATACGAATCATGTTCTGTCATCGGCTTATAGCGAAGTGATTGTAGTAGGGGCAGGAGCAGATGCAGTAGATTATAAACTGATCAGTATCTGCCATAAAGGAGATATTGTCGTATCACAGGACTATGGTGTGGCTGCAATGGCATTGGGAAAAGGTGCTTATGCTATTCATCAATCAGGTAAATGGTACACCAATGATAATATTGATCAGATGCTTATGGAACGTCATTTGAATAAAAAAGCCAGAAGAAGTTCCCATAAGAATCATATCAAGGGACCGAAAAAACGAACAGAAGAAGATGATGTAAGGTTTGCACAGTCTTTTGATGGCTCAGGAGAAAGAAGGCAGATAGCATGGGATTATTTAAAAAGAAAACTGTGAAAAAATCATATGACAGAGATCATATGAAACCAGTAATCCGAGCAAGTATTTGTACGGGTGAACAGGTAGTAGGATTCAAGGATCTTCAGACTGGTAATATGAAAGAGATCATGCTGATTAAATCACCGAAAGAGTTAGAAAATTTCAAAAGTATGTACGGGATAACGGAAGAAATCGAAAAAGAATATTAAAACAATGGGTACAGGAGAGAGGTTGTTATGAGAATTGTAGGAAATATTTTCAATCCTGCTACTTTTAGGATGTTCTCTACCTTCGAACTGGATCTCTCCTTCATATCCACGGTCAGGAAAAAATATAGCTTCTCTCCACGGAGAAAAACAAAAAAATTCTGTTGATAAGTCATGTCGATTTTACATGTCATATCAATGTGGTATTTTTGTATCAAAGAAGGAGAGAGTTGAAAAAGTGAATTCGAATTCAATTTTTTGAGGAACAGAGAATACCTCAGAGAAAAGCTAAGGTAGGTATTCTTGGATAAAAGGATTGAATAATCATAAGGTTTATACATTGATTGCAGTATTGCTAAATGCTATACTAAAAATATCAATTAATGTATGATGGAGGCATGGATGAAAACTTATGAATATGGAAAATCGGACATTGTTCTGATCCAGCCTGTCGGGAAGCACGAACTTTCATGGATAGAAAACGAGGTAAGGGAAATACATAGGTTAACTTCCGCGGATTTCAAATATATCGCAGTGGAAATTGATGACTGGAACGATGAGCTTTCGCCGTGGAAGGCACCGGCTGTATTTAAGGATGCCTGTTTTGGTGGAGGTGCAGTTAAAACGCTGGAGAAAATATTGATGCTTTGTTCAGATAAGAAGAAATATTATATTGGCGGTTATTCTTTGGCAGGACTGTTTTCCTTATGGGCAGCATACCAAACAGATATGTTTGCAGGAATTGCTGCGGTATCTCCGTCCGTCTGGTTTCCTGGATTTATTGATTATATGAGGGAACATGAAATTAAGAGCAAAACTGTTTATCTGAGTCTGGGTGACAAAGAGGAAAAGACGAGAAATCCGGTTATGGCACAGGTCGGAAACTGCATCCGGAGCGGGTATGATTGGCTTAAGAAATGCGGCGTAGATTGTACATTGGAATGGAATTCGGGTAATCATTACCGGGAGCCGGATATGAGAACAGCAAAAGCATTTGCCTGGATATTGAATCAGGATATGCGGGCGGAATAACTCCGGTGCTGGATAGAGATGGAAAACCTGTAGTTTCTCCGGTGCTGAACAGGTAAACATAACACCTTGATAATCATTTCTTAAAATGGTACAATCAATACACGCACAACGTAGATTATGCACAATTTCGGAAAGGAGTGTGATTGTATGACGTTGAAATTACCAGTTGGCATAGAAGATTTTCGAGAGATCCGCTGTGCCGGATTCTATTATGTAGATAAAACAAAATTAATCGAACAGCTCCTTGACAACTGGGGAAAGGTAAATCTATTTACCAGGCCGCGACGTTTCGGAAAAACCTTAAATATGAGCATGCTTCACCGCTTCTTTGAAATTGGTGCTGACCAGTCATTATTTGATGGTCTGAATATCATGCTGAGAGAAGATCTATGTAATAAATATTTCGGACAGTTTCCGGTTATCTTCCTCACCCTGAAGGGTGTAGATGGTCTTTCCTTTGAAAAAGCAACACAAAAACTTATCAATTTGATCGCACGGGAAGCAGAGAGATTTAGGTTTTTACAAGACAGTGATAATCTGACAGAAAACGAAAAAGAAAGATACCTTGCCCTGATCCGTATGGATAATGGAAAATATTCTATGGATGAAGACATACTGGAGTCCTCTTTACAGACATTATCTGAGTTATTATTTCGACATTATGGTCAAAAGGTCATTATACTGATAGATGAGTATGATGTTCCCCTCGATAAGGCATACCAGAACGGCTATTACAGAGAAATGGTTTCGCTTATCCGGTCATTATTCGGTGATGCTTTAAAAACGAATGAATTTTTGCAGTTTTCAGTTTTGACCGGATGCCTGCGGGTTTCAAAGGAAAGCATATTTACCGGTCTTAACAATTTCAAGATTCTCTCTATTACGGACGTGCGCTTTGATGAACAATTTGGATTCACGGAAGCTGAAGTTGAAAAACTGTTAAAAGATTACCATCTGGAATCACATTTATCGGAAATAAAGGAATGGTATAATGGATATCGCTTTGGAGATGCTGATATCTACTGTCCCTGGGATGTGATCAACCACGTGGATCTGCTTTGTGAAAACCCGGGGGAACTGCCGCAATGTTATTGGATCAACAGCAGTGGTAATGCGCTTGTAAAACGTTTCGTATCCATAGCGAACCGTACAACCCGAGACGAAATCGAACGTTTGATAGCAGGTGAACCCATCGAAAAGTTTGTTCGTTTGGAATTAACATATGACGAGATAGATAACAGCATTGACAATATCTGGAGCGTACTGTTTACAACCGGATATCTGACTCAGGTGGGAATGACAGAACAAGGAGCTTATAAATTGGTTATCCCAAACAAGGAAGTCCGGGAGGTTTTTCGTTTTCAGATACAGGAGTGGTTTAAAGACAACATTGGATGCAATACGGATCGTTTAACAGATTTCTGGAATTCCATGAAAGAAGGGAAAACAAAGGAGATAGAACACTATCTCAACTGGACTCTGAGTAATTCGATCAGTGTCTTCGACACAAAGGCGCAGGAGACAGAAAAAGAAAATTCCTATCACACTCTTTTGGTTGGCTTGTTAACAGGAAATTCTGACTGGGTGGTCCGGTCAAATGTAGAAGCCGGAGAGGGCTTTGCAGATATCCTTGTTGAGCCGGAAGATCCAGATGCCGGTATCGTAATTGAGCTTAAATATTCAAAAGAAGCAGCTGGATTGGAAAAAGCATGTGAAAAAGCAATCAAACAGATCAAAGACAGAAGATACTACGAATATTTGAGAAATGACGGCCGTTCAGATATTACTCTTTACGGCATTGCATTCTATAAAAAGAGATGTAAAGTTATTGTTGAAAAAATGAATGATATATAACATAATATATAGCAAGAATTCTCCTTCCTCTATAGGTAGAAAAATCAAAAGCCAATATGCAGAAAACAGCTGCCGGAGCTTCGGATAATAGAAAAAGAGCATGCTGTGGCATGTCATCATATAGTGAAATAATAAGACAAAGCCGGACGATCATTCGTCCGGCTTTTACTCGAAAAAGTGGCAATTAAACTAATGAGGCTAACGTAGAATAAAATTCTGGAAATTCTTTTTTCAGGCGGACGGGATAGCCGTCTGTATTCAGGAAACAGTGACAGGAGGAAGCCTCACATACCGTCACGCCTTCTGCATTTTTCATTACATATCCTAGCTTCAGTTTTATACCGTTAAACGCAAGTGCTGTTACTTCAATACTGATTTCATCAGAAAAGGTAGTAGTTTTTTTGTAAGAGCATTCGACCGATATTACCGGTGAAATTATTCCGTCCTTTTCCAGCTTATCATAGGAAAAACCGGATTTTTCCAAAAAGTCAATTCTGGCCTCTTCCATCCATCGTATATAATTGGAATGATGGGTAATTCCCATTTTGTCTGTTTCGTAGTATTGAACCTTATGTGTGTACATTATTAAAATCCGTTACTGAAAACTTATAAAAAGTTATAAACTTCTATGTTTCATTCCTACTTCAACGAGTATGCTTTTGATGATATAAATAT
>OGCQ01004388.1_pt1 | contig 11512 bp, 12 predicted proteins | sample 1570161 | NCBI WGS metagenome assembly OGCQ01 (sample SAMEA4384402, study PRJEB24528) | human gut metagenome
CAACGGCAAATCCGTTGCTTTTTTTGTAGCAAAGGGACTATTGTCCCAGACTCTTATTTATCATTTTCTCAACGATTCTTCGTATCTAACACAATCGTCACCGGTCCGTCATTGATTAACTCAACCTGCATATCAGCCGCGAAAACACCTGTTTTGACAGGTATTTCTCGACCTAGCAATTCGTTAAAATCATCATACAATTGACTAGCCAAGTCTGGTTGAGCAGCGCCTGTAAAAGCTGGACGATTCCCTTTTTTTGTATCTGCGTACAATGTAAACTGAGAAATAGAAAGAATCTCTCCGTTTACGTCTTTTACGGACAAGTTCATCTTGTCTTCATCATCTGAAAAAATCCGCATATTGGCAATTTTTCTTGCTGCATATTCTACATCTTCTTGAGAATCATCTGGTGCTACACCGACTAGTAACAGCAGTCCTTGCTGAATCTGATTGTAAAGTTCGGTATCAATTGATACCGAAGCTCGCTTCACACGCTGAATCACTATTTTCATTTTGAACTTCCTATTTTTATATTGAGAAAAAATCACAAGAGATTGCTTGAGTAGAATCTTTCTGCTCTGCTGTTCTCACTTAGCCATTTGTCCGTTTAACCGAATAGACTTCCGGCACACTCTTAATCTTATCAACTACTGTTGTCAGCATAGATAAATTAGCAATCCCGAAAGAAACATGGATATTGGCAAATTTCATATCTTTGGTTGGCTGTGCATTGACGGTGGAGATATTTTTGGTTGTGTTGGACAAGACTTGCAAGACATCATTCAAAAGGCCAGTGCGATTGAGACCATATATATCAATGTGAGCAGTGTATTCCTTAACAGAACTATTGTCTTCCCATTCGACATCAATCAAGCGCTGCTCATAATTTTCCTGCGCTCGCAAATTCATACAGTCCTTACGATGAATGGCAACCCCGCGCCCCTTTGTAATGTACCCGACAATCTCATCACCAGGAACTGGATTACAACATTTGGCAATCCGTATCAAAAGCCCTGACGCACCTTGAATAATGACGCCGCCCTCATGTTTGACCTTGAGGGTGTCCTTGTTTTCAACCTTGACTTCACCGCCCTTAACAAGCTCTTCTGCTTCAGCTCTTGCTTTAGCACGCTCTTCTTCACGGCGTTCTCTTTCTGTCAAACGATTAAAAATCGAAACAGCACTAACTTCACCAAAACCAATCGCCGCAAAAAGAGTTTCTTCTGTTTTGTAGCTCGTTTTTTGCAGGACTTCTTCCATGTGTCTTTTGTCCATGTATTTGTTAGCCACATAGCCATTTTCTTGAAATTGTGCTTGCAGAAGTTCTCGACCTTTAGAAATGGATAATTCCTTGTCTTGATTTTTGAAAAATTGACGAATTTTATTGCGTGCCTTGCTAGTCTTAACAAAGTTAATCCAGTCACGACTCGGTCCAAAGGAATTGGAACTGGTAATAATCTCAACTTGGTCCCCTGTTTTTAACTTCGTAGTCAAGGGCACCATGCGACCATTTACCTTTGCACCAACCGCTTTTTCACCCACTTTTGTATGGATTTCATAGGCAAAATCAATCGGTCCTGAGTCTTTTGGCAGCGAACGAACAGCACCATCCGGCGTGAAGACATAGATTTCTTCAGCAAGGTAATTTTCTTTAACAGAATCCACAAAATCTTGTGCATCATTAGACTGGTCTTGGAGTTCCATCATCTCCTTGATCCAATTCATCCCAATCGCCGATTCTTTGCTATCAACCTGCCCTTTAATACCTTTTTTATAGGCCCAGTGTGCAGCAACCCCGTATTCTGCCACTTCGTGCATTTCTTTGGTCCGAATTTGAAACTCAATCGGTCCCTTAGGCCCATAGACGGTCGTATGGATTGACTGGTAACCATTTGCCTTGCGATTAGCAATATAATCTTTAAAACGTCCGGGCATTGGTCGCCAGAGTTCATGAATGTAGCCCAACATAGCATACACATCACTTTGCGTATCTAAAATGCAACGAATAGCGATCAAGTCATAAATCTCATCAAAACGCTTTTTCTTGTCCTGCATTTTCCGATAAATGGAGTAAATATGTTTAGGACGACCATAGATTTGCCCATGAAGATTGCGCTCAGAAGCATAGGTTTCAATCTTGTGAACCACTTCGTCAACTAAATCCTCACGTTCCCGACGTTTTTCCTTCATCAGGTGGGAAATCTTATAAAACTCTGTCGGATTCAAATATCGAAAAGCCAAATCTTCTAGTTCCCATTTGACGCTCGAAATCCCCAAACGATGAGCTAATGGAGCATAAATTTCCATGGTTTCGCGTGAGATGCGTTCCTGTTTGTCTTTGCGCAGGTGCTTAAGTGTTCTCATATTGTGCAAACGGTCTGCTAGTTTTACCAAAATGACACGGATATCCTTGGACATCGCCATTAGCATTTTGCGGTGGTTTTCAGCCAACTGTTCCTCGTGAGACATATACTTGACTTTACCAAGTTTGGTCACACCATCGACAATCACGCGCACATCATGTCCAAATTCGCCTTCCAAATCGTCCAAAGTTGCAGCTGTGTCTTCTACAACATCATGTAAAAAACCGCAAGCGACACTGACCGCATCCAACTTTAGCTTAGCTAAAATCCCTGCCACTTGAATCGGATGGATGATATATGGCTCACCTGATTGGCGAAATTGCCCCCGATGCCGATCTACCGCATAAAAAAGAGCTTTTTGAATCAAGGTGACGTCTTCTGATGATAAATATTTTCTAGTAAGAGCGACCACTTGATCGCCCGTTAAATTCACTTCTTTTGGCATTTTCTCTCTCCAGTTCTTCCTACCATTTTATCATTTTTAGACCGATATGAAAACAAGGAAATACAGAAGAAAGCAATAGAATCATAAGAAATACCTAAAAGCTGCAGATTCAATACCATTTCCCCAATACTAGGAAAAAGAACATGGCACCATTTCAGGTAAAAAGCCCGCCTTTAAATAGGCGGGTTGTGATGGAAGAAGTGATGTTTTTCAGTATGCAACATATCTCCGATAAATTCAACATAAGCATAAATGAGATAACAAGCTGAAACAACACCTAACATAGCAATCAACAACTCAAATAAGGTAGATAAAGACATGATGAACCTCCTCCCCTTATCAAGCAAAAGCGGTTTTCGCCATCTAGCTAGCAAATTTGTTCCTGTACTTCCATCCTTTCTAGCTAAGCTAGATATTTCACTTATATTATACCAAAGTTAGGAGTTAAGGACAATAGAAATTAGCTTTCCCAATGATTTTTCCCTATTGCAGTAGCTCTGTCAGTACACTGACTGCACTGAGTGCGTAAAGCGGAGCTGTCTCTGTCCGCAAGATACGTGGACCCAGCCCTGCAAGTATAGCTCCCATCTCTTCCAATGTGGCAATTTCTGCTGGAGACAGGCCACCTTCTGGACCAAAAACAAATAAAATCCGGCTTCCTTTTTTAAGTTCTGTCACAGCCTTGACCAAAGCAGCAGACTCTCCCTCTTTAGCAGATTCCTCATAAGCTACAATAACACGGTCAAACTGGCTCAAACAATCTAAAAAATCAATTTTCTTCTCGAAAAGTCGAACTTCTGGTACCCAATTGCGTTTGCTCTGCTCTGCCGCTCCCAAAACAATCTTCTCTAGTTTGTCTGCTTTTTTAGCAAGTTTCTTACCGTCCCACTTGGCAACAGACCAGTCGGCCGGAAAGGCCCAGATAGCAGCTGCACCCAGTTCCGTCGTTTTCTGAGCTACCCATTCCAGCTTGTCGCCTTTGGGAAAGCCAGAAGCAATCGTCACATGAATCGGCAGCTCCGCGTTGTCTGGTAAATCTTCTACCAGATTCAGCACATGGCGCTCTCTATCTGCAACTCTTGCTAGGCGTTTAATACCATCCTCAAAAACCAGCACTACCTCATCATCTTCTACCAAACGCATAACAGAAAACATATGCTTCACTGTATCCTTGTCCCTCACAGTCAGTGGGGATTGGACGACTCCCTTGATAAAATACTGCTGCATTTAGCCTCCTATCACGCTGGAAATATCCTGTGTTTTCTTAAATACACAGGCATGCCATTCGCCTTGTATCATATGAGTTTCTAAGAAAAATCCAGCAGCTTCAACCGACTCTCTTACCATGTTCCATTTCTCGGAAATAATGCCACTCATAATCAGGTAGCCTTCATTCTTGAGCAAACGGTATGCATCATCAGTCAGATTTACCAGAATATCCGCTAAAATATTGGCTACAATGACATTCGCTTTAATATCCACACCCCGCAAGAGATCGCCAGTAGCTACCTGAATATTCTCCATATTTGCATTCAGTTCAATATTCTCCTGCGCCACACGTACAGCTATTTCGTCTAAATCATACGCATAAATCTTTTTTGCACCCAAGAGTGAGCTTGCTATAGAAAGGACTCCACTACCCGTCCCCACATCCAGCACCGTCTCACCACCTCGTAGTACTTGTTCTAAGGCAAAGAGACTCATCTTGGTCGTTGGATGAGTCCCTGTGCCAAAGGCCATGCCGGGATCCAGCTTAATCAGCTTCTCTCCCAGTCCCGCTTCATAGTCCATCCAAGATGGCACGATAGTCAAATCATGGGTAATTCGAGCTGGTTCAAAATATTTTTTCCAATTGTCCACCCAATCTTGCTCTGCCAATTCTTGCTGAGTCAAACAGACCTGACCCGTTTCTAAGCCAAAGTCTGTCAGCTCTTTCAGCCGGGCGTGGACCTGGGCCTTGACCACCTCCATATCTACCGTATCAGGGTAGTAGCCAGTAATCTTGACCCGCTCGCTCTGCTCAACTTCTGGAAAAAGCTCACCATACTGGTCGACCTGCCCCAGATAATCTGCGCTGTCATCAATAGCCACACCCTGACTGCCCAGCTCAATCAGAATATTGGCTGTCGCTTCCTCGGATTCCCTATCTACCTCAATCGTTAACTCCTGCCATGTATCCATTGCTCACTCCTTCTTTCACTCAATTGTTTTGGTCATATAAACCATATCCATACCCTCTTTTTCCGGCTTGATGTGGGTTTTCCGGTAGCCATTTTTCTCATAAAAGGCCACCATACCCTCATCCTGCAAGACAGTGCACAAATCCCATTGTTTGGCAGCTGAGAACTGTTCCTCTACAAGTTTCAAACCTGCTGAACCAATTCCCCGGCCTTGATAATCGGGCAGAATCGCCGCTGTTCCCAGCCAACACTCTGTCTGCTCATCGTTGGTCTGGATACGGATAAACCCACACACTTCCTCATCATCCTTGACAAAATAATAAAAGCTATTAGGACGTTCTGCCAACTTCCACTGGATGCGCTCTCGCTCCTCCAGATAGGGGTCGTATTGATCCTGATATTTCTCATAAACAGCCTTAAAACTAGCTCGCTGAATACTGACAATGGTTTCTAAATCTGTAGCTTCTGCTTGTTCTATATAAATCATCTTTGAACCTCCTCCAAATAATCTCTCAATCTACTTTTCAACTGTGGAATGACGTTTTCGTCTGCTAATAATTCTTCTATATTTACCAATTTGTAGCCTTGTCCTTCATTACCAAAGACAATCTGATCAATCTCCTTCTGGCTAATCACTCCCACTATAAACACAGAGGTCGTATCCGGATTGACAATGCCTTGGTAGGCTTTGACCCAAAGAATTGAGCTTTCCTTAATCGTAATGCCTAATTCCTCAAAAACTTCTCGCTTGATACACTCAAAAGGCGTTTCTTCCTTTTCTCTCCCACCGCCAGGAAAATCCCACATATTAGGATAAGGAATAGTGGGAATATCGTCTCTTAAAATGGTTAAAATTGTATCGCCATACAGTAAAGCAATTTTACAACCTGAAAAATCAAACGTTTGATACAAAACAGTCATATCACTCATTCTTCCCTACCTCCGTAAAATCAGTGATCTTCTTAGGCACGCTTGTATTTCAGTATCTCGGATAGGGATAAAAGTCCGTCTCTTTCAAATCTGCTCTGGCTTTTTCAAAAGCTTTATTATTCCAGACAATTTCAAATTCCTCTGCCGCTGGATCTGCCAGAAAATCCATGAGAGCATCTAATCCCTCTTCGGCTGTCTGCTTCAAAAAATCCACAAAGTAGGTCAAGAATTCACGAGACAAACCTTTTTTTGGCTCGTAAGGGACAACTGTTAGATAATCCTCTGTTTCAAAGTGAGACTTGGCAGGATTATAAAAGAGAACGCTTTCTTCAAAGAAAATGTCTTCTGTACTACTTTCTCCATCCACATCTAACAGTTCGATGCCATTTGCATTTTGTACTTCTAAGAGAAAGGACACTTCTACGGCATGATTCTTCTTATCCCAGTTTATCTCATAGTCAAATGGAAAGCATTGCCCCATTTCTTCATTTAATATATCCAAAAATCCATATTTAACCATAGCCAGCCTCTCTCCAATCCTTTAAAATGTGTTAAAATAGATACAACTATAGTAACATAAATCAGAACAGTTGAAAAGAATACCAGTAAGGAGGAACACGTATGCCAGAAAATTTAGCTATCCGCATGCGACCTAAAAATATTGATCAGGTCATCGGTCAGAAACATCTGGTCGGCGAAGGAAAAATTATTCGTCGCATGGTGGAAGCCAATCGTCTGTCTTCTATGATTCTCTACGGACCGCCCGGCATCGGTAAGACTTCCATTGCTTCTGCCATCGCTGGTACTACAAAATTTGCTTTTCGGACCTTTAATGCTACCGTTGATAGTAAGAAGCGTCTACAAGAGATTGCGGAAGAAGCCAAGTTCTCTGGTGGTTTGGTGCTACTTTTAGATGAGATTCACCGCTTGGATAAGACAAAGCAGGACTTCCTCCTCCCTCTGTTAGAAAACGGTCTAATCATCATGATTGGTGCCACAACAGAAAATCCTTTTTTCTCCGTCACTCCCGCTATTCGCAGCCGGGTACAGATTTTCGAGCTGGAGCCTCTGACAAATGACGATATTAAACAAGCTATTCAAACAGCCTTGGCAGACACCGAACGAGGTTTTGATTTTCCTGTCCAATTAGATGATGACGCACTGGACTTCATTACCACTTCCACGAATGGAGATCTGCGCTCAGCCTTTAATTCTCTAGATTTAGCAGTTCTCTCTACTCAAGCAGATAATACAGGCGTTCGTCATATCACTCTGGATATTATGGAAAACAGTCTACAAAAGAGCTACATCACTATGGACAAGGACGGGGATGGTCACTATGACGTCCTGTCCGCCTTACAGAAGTCTATTCGGGGGTCTGATGTCAATGCCAGTCTCCATTATGCAGCTCGCTTGATTGAAGCTGGAGACCTTCCCAGCCTCGCACGACGCCTGACAGTCATTGCTTATGAAGACATTGGTTTGGCAAATCCCGATGCTCAGATTCATACAGTGACCGCACTTGAAGCCGCTCAAAAAATTGGGTTCCCAGAAGCTCGCATCCTCATTGCCAACATTGTCATTGACCTAGCACTTTCTCCTAAGTCCAACTCGGCCTACATAGCCATAGACAAAGCACTCTCTGACTTGCGCCAGAACGGAAATCTTGCTATCCCTCGCCATCTACGAGACGGTCACTACGCTGGCAGTAAGGAGCTGGGAAATGCTAAAGATTATAAATATCCACATAACTATCCTGGTAACTGGGTACAGCAAAACTATCTTCCTGAAAAAATAAAAAATGCCGATTATTTCACTCCGAACGAAAATGGAAAGTACGAACGAGCCCTTGGAATGACTAAAAATAAGATTGATCAACTCAAAAACCACTAAAAAATCGTGGTATCGTTTGCAAAAAATCAATTTTTTCTCTTGAATTTTTCAAAAATTGTGGTATCATAATTATAGAAACGCTGTGGTGTACGACTTCACACTTAAGTGTTGACCGACTATTTTTTGTATTATTAGGGAAACAAAAGACTTCTAACAGCTTGCAGGCCGTTTCACGCGGAAGCAGCTTCAGTTAGAGCGAGTTGCCCACCTGCTTAATTGCGCGGGTTCAATACAAATCGTGAAAGTTCGGCACCAATACAGCTTTTTTATTGCCTCCTTAGCTCAGTTGGTAGAGCAGTGGACTCTTAATCCATGGGTCACAGGTTCGAGCCCTGTAGGGGGCATCTAATATTTACATGCAAAAGCCTATCATATAGGCTTTTTTGTTATTCTCACTTATAATCTTTTAACCTTGTTATAGTTACAAAAAATAATAAAACAGCCTTTTTTGTTTCACAAAAAGCCATACTAAAATTCTCAAACTATCTATTTCCTTTCTTGACATCTCCCATCAAAAGAGTTAAAATGCTTTCATTCTCAAACTATATAGGGGATGTAGATATGAAATTTTCTAATTGTTTATTGCTATTTCTTGCAGGAACTGTTCTTGTTTTATTAACACTTTTTCTATTTACAGATCCAGCAGCTAATCTTGTTGCTTACAGCTGGTAGATTGCATTTGGTGTATTGGTTGCTTCTATAGCGGCTATTTTAAGCTATTTCTCTGTGCCAAAAGAGCTTCGCTCACCTGTTTATCTTTTCCAAGGATTATCAACCTGCTCTTAGCTCTTTACCTCGTTGCCTATGGATTGTGACCTTACCTGTCATCATTCCAACTATTTTAGGAATTTGGTTAATTGTAGAAGCCATTATTGCTTTCTTTAAAGGTAATTGTCTAAGACTGATTTTCTCTGCTATTGGCAATCACATCATGTGGGTGGCGCTACTTGTATTTCTGCTTAGATTAGTCATTTTGTTCAATCCAATAGCTACAAGCGTCTTTGTCATTTATGCCGTTGCTTTTGAATTTTTAATTGCTGGTTTTACCTATATCGTTGATGCCTTTCGTAAATAATCTAGCTGCCATTTTGGGCATATTAAAATAGCTGGGAAGTTACATTCTCAGCTTTTTCGTATCTTTAATTGTCACTTTTTCGCATCCCATTCTGCGTAGAATTGCTCTAAGTATTCTTCCAAAAAGTGGTGGCGACCTATCGCTAATTGCTTAGCATAGTCTGTATTCATCAAATCTTTTAACTTCAACAACTTTTCATAAAAATGTAGAATTGCTGTTCCTTTATTGCTTCGATATTCTTCTACCGTCATATCTTCTCGTGGTCGCAAGGCAGGGTCATGAATGGGTCTGCCCGTATGTCCAGAATAAGCCATAGCGCGTGCTATTCCAATCGCTCCAATCGCATCCAAACGGTCAGCGTCTTGAACAATTTTCCCCTCCAAAGTGCTGACATTCTTCTGTTGATGACCACCTTTAAATGACATCGTTGAAATAATATCCAGCACATGAGCTATTTCCGCATCTGAAGCCTGATGATTCTGTAGCCATTGCTCAACCTTTTGCAAGCCCACCTCTTCATTCTCATTTAATTTCCCGTCAGCTATATCATGCAGCAAGGCAGCTAGCTCACAAATAAAAGCATCTGCTTGTTCTTGTTTGGCAATTTCTACAGCATTGTTCGTGACACGCACAATATGCCACCAGTCATGCCCGCTCATCTCGTCTTTCAGTTCAGCATAAGCAAAATCTCTAGCTTCCTGAAGAATTTTCGTTTGTCGATCAGTTATCATCTGTCTTTCTTTTTTATTGATGTATACAAAAATCTCGAAGCTATTTCGAAACTTTCTTGATTAGACTCATTTTTCAAGCCCAATCGTTTTCATTTTTTGTTGAATTTGTTGGTAGACGTGATTCCAGTCATTTGGATTTGCAATATCTAAATCATCCGTTGCAATTCTCATTTTAGGACTGTAGTTGTAATCCTCATACCAATTTTGATAATGCTTATAAAGCAGTTGATAGTAGTCAGCTAGTCCATTTTCTTCATTTGGTTGCTCATAATTGCGACCGCGTTTTTTGATATTGTTCATAATATGGTCGAAACTACCATCTAAATAAATCAACAAATCTGGCGCTTTCTTAGGCAGACCTTGGATTTCTTCCATCATATTGTCCAAAAGTTCCAAGTAGATATCATACTCTTGCTCACTGATACTTCCCTTGAGTGTATTGATATAAGTAAACAAAGCGTCTTCATAAATAGAACGATCTAGAATATTATTGTCGTCATGATAAGCCGCTTTGATCATTTTAAAGCGTTTATTTAGAAAATAAATCTGCAAAGCAAAGCCATATTTATCTGGGTCTTCATAATACTTATCCAAAATAGGATTTTCTTCTACCGGTTCAAAAAATGGCTGCGTTCCTAATTCCTCGGCTAATCGATAAGTGTAAGTCGTCTTACCTACCCCAATCATGCCCGCTAAAATAATCACTATCTTCCTGCACCTCCCAAATCTATCCAATATCAGGTTATCAGCCTTAACCGAACCACCATATATTGTGCCAAAGAAAATGATAACACAATATATTGATGACGTCAAGATATAAAACTTCTAAATGTATAAACAAAAATAACCTTGTACAAAGAAGCACGATTAGCTTCAATACAAGCGTTATTTTTAGGATTCTCCATTCGTGACAGTAAATTTAATATGTGAATAATCTTTTTCTAAATCTTTCCCTTTCAAAAAAGCCGTCGCATCTTTTTTAATCTGAACGAGGTCAATTCCTTGCGCCTGTGCTGCAAATACACAACCACAATAACATTGGCGGTAAATGTCGTACTCCTCGCACATTTCGACTGAGCGCTTATAGCCTTGATTTTTCTTGAAATCACTAGGAAGATACTGCGTTGCATAAACTTTCTGTACTTCAATTCCAACGCTATTGATTGTCTGCGAATTTTTATGAGGACTGATTGTCAAGGCGCTTCCAAAATAGTCAAATCCCAAATCAACCGCCACTTGCGCTGTCTTATCCAAGCGATAATCATAGCAGACTTTGCAACGATCGCCACCTTCCGGCTCTTCTTCCAAGCCATGTACTGTCCGAAAAAATTCCTGTGGCTCATAGGGAGCTTCTAAGTATCGAACATGATTACCAGTATTTTCATTGAAATCATGAACAAATTTTTGTGCAACATAGGCACGGCGCTGATATTCTGCCTTAGGGTGAATATTTGAATTAGCAAAATAAACCGTCACATCCGCATACTGGGTCAAATACTCCAGAGTATAGGTCGAACAGGGTGCACAACAAGTATGCATCAAAATCGTAGGACGCTTCTGATCTGATTCCCAAACTTTGACCATTTGCTGCATGACACGATCATAGTTTATTTTTTGGTTGGGATTCATTTTATTCAGAATTTCTTCAACATCAATCATCGTTTTCTCCTTAGAAATGTATCACTATTTTACCACAGAAAAGGAGCGGAGACAAATAGACAAAAGAGAATAACTTTTTCAAACAGCACTAATTTATCAAGCAAGAAAAATAAAGTTCTGGTTCTTTTGGCTCTCTTTGTATTGATCGTACATGTACCCCAGCTAAAAACTTTAAAAAAAGTGAGTCTGAGACAAAATAGTTCTCAGTCACAAAAAAGCTAGAGATTCCCAATTAT
>OGCQ01004391.1_pt1 | contig 11510 bp, 6 predicted proteins | sample 1570161 | NCBI WGS metagenome assembly OGCQ01 (sample SAMEA4384402, study PRJEB24528) | human gut metagenome
AGCAGCCAGCCCTCGCCCATCTTGGCACCCAGCGAGATGATGCCCTCGGGCTTTTCCACCAGCTCCTTGAAGGGGCCGGGGGCGTAGAAACCGGCGTCGGCCTCGGCCTTGAGCATGGAGCGCTCCACGCTGTCCAGCCAGTTGAGCAGCTGGTCGGTACCCATCTTCATGGCCAGCTTGCCGCCGTAGAGGACATGGTCCTCGCCCATGTTGAAGATGCAGTACTGCACGAAGCCCATCAGACCCGGGAAGTTGACCTCGCAGTCCTGGCTCTCGAGGAACTTCTGCAGGTCGTTGTTGCCCAGCGGGCTGTACTTGACGTAGATCTCGCCCACGACGCCGACTTTGACCTTCGGCACACGGGTGACGGGAATGGACTTAAAGTCCTTTGCGATGAGAGGGAAGGTGTGCTTCATCTCACGGGAGGTGAAACCCTTGCCCGCCAGCAGTACACGGCCCAGACGCTCGACCCAGAGGTCTACCATCTTATCGGCAGCGCCCTTCTCGTTCTCATACGGAGCGACCTGATTGCGCAGGGCGCAGAGCATATCGCCGTAGAACACGCTGGCGATGGCCCGGCGGGCCAGAGGCAGAGTCATCTGGAAACCGCTGTCCTTCTCGAGGCCCGAAAAGTTCAGGCTGGCCACCGGGATGTTCGGATAGCCTGCCTTGACCAGCGCCTTGCGGAGCAGATGGATGTAGTTGGAGGCACGGCAGCCGCCGCCCGTCTGGGTGATGAGCAGGGCCGTGTGCTCGAGGTCGTACTTGCCGCTGTTCAGCGCGTCGAGGAACTGGCCAATGACCAGCAGTGCCGGATAGCAGGTGTCGTTGTGGACATATTTCAGGCCCAGCTGCGCCACAGCGCTGCCGCAGTTGCCAAGGATCTCGCACTTGTAGCCGTCGTAGCGCAGGGCGTATTCCAGCAGGCGGAACTGGGTGATGGCCATGTTGGGGATGAGGATGGTGTGAGTTTTCTTCATCTCCGGGGTGAATTTGGGGTAATTGTATTCCATAGGTTCCTCCTATGTTACTTCTTATCTTCGTCTCGCTCATCCAGTGCGGCGAACAGGCTGCGCAGGCGGATATTGACAGCACCCAGGTTTGTAATTTCGTCAATTTTCAGCTGGGTGTAGAGCTTGCCGCCCTCCTGCAGGATCTCGCGGGTCTCATCGGTGGTGATGGCATCCACGCCGCAGCCGAAGGACACCAGCTGTACCAGGTCCATATCGTTCTGGGTGGTGCAGTACTTGGCGGCGGCATACAGGCGGCTGTGGTAAGTCCACTGGTTCAGCACGCTGGTGGGGAACTTTTCCACGCGGTTGGAGATGCTATCCTCGGTGACCACCGCCGCGCCGTGGCGGGTGATGAGGTGGTCGATGCCGTGGTTGATCTCCGGGTCCACATGGTAGGGGCGTCCGGCCAGCACGATGATGCGCCTGCCCTGACGGCGGGCCTCATCAATGATCTCGCTGCCCTTGACCCGGATCTGTGCCATGTGGGCTTCATACTCAGCGTAGGCAGCGTTGGCAGCCTCCTGCACTTCCTTCTCGGAGATGCCGCCGAAATACTTGGGCAGCACGTCCTTCGCCATCTTGTGGACGAAATCCTTCGGACGGTGGATGCCGACGTAGTCGTAGATGAACTTCTGGCCTTCCAGCTCGGGGCAGTTGCCGGCGAGGACTTCGGGATAGTAGGCCACGACGGGGCAGTTGTAGTGGTTGTCGCCCAGACCCTCGTCGATGTTGTAGGTCAGGCAGGGGTAGAAGATGGCGTCCAGATGCATCTGGGTCAGGGCCTTGATGTGGCCATGGCTGAGCTTGGCCGGGAAGCAGGCGGTGTCGCTGGGGATGGTAGCCTGACCAGCCAGATAGAGGCCGCGGCTGGACACCGGGCTGGTGTGGACGGCAAAGCCGAGCTTTGTCCAGAAGGCGTGCCAGAACGGCAGCAGCTCGTACATATTCAGGCAGAGCGGGATGCCGATGGAGCCGCGCTTTCCGGCCACGGGCTTATAGCTGGCCAGAAGCTGCTGCTTGTAAGCGTAGAGGTTGAGGCTGTTGTCCTCGCTCTTGCCGGTGACGGGCTTGTCGCAGCGGTTGCCGGAAATGAACTTGCGGCCATCGGCGAAGGTGTTGACGGTGAGCTGGCAGTGGTTGCCGCAGCCGCCGCACTTGACGCTGACGACTTTCTGGTCGAAGTTCTCCAGCTCTTCCTCGCTCATCATGGCGGAGGTGGTCTGGCCGTTCTTGTGGCACTGGCGCAGACCGAAGAGGGCCGCACCGTAAGCGCCCATCAGACCGGCGATGTCGGGGCGGATGACCTCGACGCCCATCTCCTTCTCGAAGGCGCGGAGGACGGCCTCATTGTAGAACGTACCGCCCTGCACGACGATCTTCCGGCCCAGCTCTTCGGGGCTGGACGCACGGATGACCTTGTACAGTGCGTTCTTGACGACGCTGATGGACAGGCCCGCCGAGATATTCTCGATGGACGCGCCGTCCTTCTGGGCCTGCTTGACCGAGCTGTTCATAAAGACGGTGCAGCGGCTGCCCAGATCCACGGGGCGGTCGGCGAAGAGGCCGAGGGCCGCGAACTCCTTGACGTCGTAGCCCAGTGCCTGCGCAAAGGTCTGCAAAAAGCTGCCGCAGCCGGAAGAGCAGGCTTCGTTCAGGAAGATGTTGCTGATGGCACCATCCTCGATCTTGAAGCACTTCATATCCTGACCGCCGATGTCGATGATGAAGTCCACGTCCGGCATGAAGTATTTTGCTGCCGTGAAGTGGGCCACGGTCTCCACGAGCCCGAAGTCGCAGCGGAAGGCGTTCTTGACCAGCTCTTCGCCGTAGCCGGTGGTGGTCACGCTGGCCACCTTGAGGCCGGGGTGCTCTTTATAGATTTTCAGCAGCTGCTGCCGGATAAGGGGCAGCGGGTTGCCGAGGTTCGGCTGATAGTTGGTATAGAGGATCTGGCTCTGCTCGTCCACGACCACCAGCTTGACGGTGGTGGAGCCGGAGTCGATGCCGATATGCACCGGGCCGCACTGGGCGCTGAACGCCACCCGCGGCACGCTGTGGGACACATGGCGGGCATGGAATGCCTCGTACTCTTCCTTGCTGGCGAAGAGGGGCGGCTCGCTGGCGTAGGTCGCCGTGGCGGCGTACTCATCCAGCGCAGCGGCCACGTCCGAGAGGACGAACTCCTTGTCGGCGTAGAGGGCAGCGCCCAGCGCGACGTAGAGCAGGCTGTTCTCGGGGCAGGTACCGGTGACGCCCAGTGCTTCGTCGAAGCTCTTGCGCAGCACGGTGCTGAAGGTCAGCGGACCGCCCAGATAGAGGATATTGCCCTGAATGGGGCGTCCCTGTGCCAGACCGGCGATGGTCTGGTTGACCACGGCCTTGTAGATGCTGGCCGCGATGTCCTCGGTCTTTGCGCCCTGATTGATGAGGGGCTGCACGTCGCTCTTGGCGAAAACGCCGCAGCGGGATGCAATGGTGTATGTACGGGTGGCCTGTTCGGCCGCCTTGTTCATCTCATCGGCACTCATCTTGAGCAGCGTCGCCATCTGGTCGATGAAAGCGCCCGTGCCGCCGGCGCAGCTGCCGTTCATGCGGACTTCGGTGCCGTTGGTCAGGAACAGGATCTTTGCATCCTCACCGCCCAGCTCGATGACGCAGTCCGTCGCAGGGACGAACTTTTTGACCGCCACGCGGGTGGAGAACACCTCCTGCACGAAAGGCACGCCGCAGCTGTCGGCCAGGCCCATGCCGGCGGAGCCGGAGATGCTGAGCAGTGCTTTCCGGCCATGCAGCTGCTCTGCGTCGATGCGGCGCAGCAGCTCCTGCGCCTTTTCCAGAATGTGGCTGTAGTGGCGCTCATACGTCGAATATAAAAGGGTATCGTTTTCATCCAGCACCACGCATTTGATGGTAGTGCTGCCGATGTCAAGACCTACTCTCACAGTTGTTTTTCCTCCTGAAGGACAATGCACTCTCCCTCTGCACACAGGACTCTCCGGCCCGGGCAGAAGTTGTTTGCTAACGAATCAAATTTCAGACTCGCATACACGGGTATTATAAACCAAATCCGGCTGACAATCAATCATTCGGGATTATTTTACACCTTAAAAACAGTAAAATCATCTTGCAAAGTTAAACATTTTGTTAATTTCGCAAACTTTTCTGTGGATTTCGGGCTGTTTCTACTAAGATTCTTTACCGCCTGTCATTTTTCCTGCTCTCTTCCCTGTCCCGCACATAAAGCAAAGGCATCTGCGCTGCACCGTCCCGGGCAGCATTGCAGATGCCTTTTTGTCTCGTTCAATATCTCCTCAGCAGAAGGAGCTCCTGTGCCGCCCGGCTTGCGAACCGCGCTGCGCGGATGTCGTTCTCCTCGCTGGAGTGGAGTTCCATTTCCGGCGGGATGTCCTCGCAGGAGGCCAGCGGGAACACCACCTGCGCCCGGGTGCCGCCGCCCGGCCGGGCCGTCAGCGTCAGCTTCCAGCCTGCACGGCGGCAGATGAGCTTACAGATGCGGAGACCCAGCTTTGCGCCGCTGAGGAAGCGGCGGTTGTTCTCGATGGGGTCTTCCTCCATCAGGCCGCAGCCGTTGTCTTCCACCCGGAGCACGACGCCGGTCTTTTTCTGTTTCAGGCTCACCCACACCCTGCCGCCTGCATCGCAGGCCCGCAGCGCGTTGGAGATGAGGTGGAGCAACAGCTGTTCAGCCTCATCAGGAACGCCCATGACGGTGCAGTGCTCGATGCCCCCGCTCTCCGTCGTGAGCGCTATTTCCAGTGACCGCTGGATGTCCGGGGCCAGACGGCCCGCTTTTTCCAACAGACTGCACAGTTCCAGAGGCTGCAGCTCGCTCAGCTCTTCATTTTCCAGCTGATAAAGCGTTATGGCATTGCGTACCGTGCGGTCCAGCCGGGCAGACTCTATCTGGATGTCCGAAAGTGCCTGCCGGGTGGGCAGGTCGGCCGACGCCAGCAGATGCATCTGCAGATATTCCCGGTTCTGGTCGATGATGCCAAGGGCATGGAAGCACACATCCCCAAACTCCTCCCGAAGGGAGCCTCCTGCCCCATCGTTTCGCCTGCGCATTCTGCTCTACCTCCGCGTCGTGTGGTCAGCACCTCACTGCTGACTCAGTTTACTTTCCAGCGCATAAAGCAGGCGGCCGATGGTCACCTTCCTGCGCTCTAAGCCATACTCTTTTCGAAAATCCCGCCATGTCTGGGTACCGGTCTCGTCCAACGTCTCCAGTAGCCGCCGGAGGGCGCTGTCCACAGCCGCCACGGTGAGATTGTATTCCTCCGCCACAGGCCCTAATATCTCCTTGCGGATGGCCAGACGGTGGTCAGAGCCCATCATCATCCGAAGCGCACCGGTCAGGTAGCGCTTGTTGGCATCGTAGGTGCTCAGACCCCAGCTGCGGTAGATGCGCTCGCAGCGCTTTTCCAGACTCTCCGCCGGGCGGTGGGCCGGAACGCGCAGCTCCTGCAGCATATCTTCCAGTGTGGCCTGACGGATGAGGTAGCATGCGTCCTCCTGACTCAGGCTCTCCACAGCCGATTTCTCATTGCGTCCGTCGTCCCGCAGAAGCACCAGAGGCTTGCGGGCAAGGCCGCGTATCTTGGGCAGGAACTGGATGCTGTCCATGTCCTCCAGTCTGCCGCCCAGCACCAGAACGTCCACATCGCCCTGCTCGAGCCGTTCCAGCAGCGTCCGGCTGCTGCGGTAGCCCGTACAGCGGATGGCCGGGTTGCGCTCCTCAAGATAGCGTGTCCATACCCGCATCTCTCTGGGGTCATAGCTGGCCAGAGCTACGCGCCATATGACGTCCTGTTCCTCATAACTCACACGACGCGCCCCCTTCCCGCAGGTTTTCTGCCTGCTCCGCCTGCGGATACCAGCAGGAAATAGCATCCTGCCACAGCTCCGGCTGGACCGAGTTCTCATACAAAAACTGCAGCAGCCGTCCGCATTCCTCTTCCGGGGCCGGGACCCATGTACGGGCCGTGTCTGCCGGGTCGTCCGGAGCTTTTGTCCGGCTCACGGTCAGCCAGCAGCCCTGTCCCTCCGTCTCCAGAGAACAGGCAAGGGTATACGCCTCCTGATACGGTTCCAGCGCCGAAAAACTCCTCACCAATGGAACATTCTGTTTCATTCTGCATCCTCCTCACCCCATCTGCCCGGCCCTTCCACTTATGCCGGACAAACTACTTCATACTATACTGTATAAAATTGTATGGAGCGTCGAAAGGAGTTGCAACGACAAATTTGCGTCAGTTTTCGTCGAATTTTGGAACACTGAAAATATTAACATGGATATTGTCTCAAGAATACCATCAACCGCTCCAAAAATCAAGACACATCTGCCGCATCCTCCTGGTTTGGGACGCTTTTCCGCGCAGGATGCAACGCTTTTCCATCCTTCGGCAGAAAACACAGAACTTGGCACACGTTACGACATAAATTGTTCATATTCTTCTGATAAAATCAAACAGATACTATGTTTCCCTCTCCGTCCACAAATGTCAGGCGGAACAGGTCAGCAGACACTCCCCCGTTCTGCTGCCGGAAAGGCAGGCCAATGCTTCAGCTTATCAATATCGAAAAGAAATACACCACCGGCGATCTGACACAGGCAGCGCTCAACGGGGTCAGCCTCAACCTGCGCGACAGCGAATTCGTCGCCGTCCTCGGCCCCAGCGGCTCGGGCAAGACCACGCTGCTCAACATCATCGGCGGCCTCGACCGCTACGACAACGGCGAGCTCATCATCAACGGCATCTCCACCCGCCGCTACACCGACCGGGACTGGGACTCCTACCGCAACCACACCGTCGGCTTCGTGTTCCAGAGCTATAACCTCATCCCTCACCAGACCGTCCTCGCCAACGTCGAACTGGCCCTGACCATCTCGGGCGTGTCGGGCGCTGAGCGCCGCCGCCGTGCCGCCGAGGCGCTGCGGCAGGTGGGCCTCGGGGACCAGCTCCACAAGCGCCCCACCGAGATGTCGGGCGGCCAGATGCAGCGCGTGGCCATCGCCCGCGCCCTCGTCAACAACCCCGACATCCTGCTGGCCGACGAGCCCACCGGCGCACTGGACAGTGAGACGAGCATCCAGGTCATGGAGCTGCTGAAGGATGTGGCAAAAGACCGCCTTGTGGTCATGGTCACTCACAACCCCGAACTGGCGGAGCAGTATGCCAACCGCATCGTCCGTCTGCGGGACGGCGCCATCACCGACGATACCCGCCCCTTCGAGCCGGACGACACAAAGCTTGCCCCTCCCATCCACAAGAACATGGGCCGTTCGTCCATGTCGTGGCTCACCTCGCTGGCCCTGAGCTTCAACAACCTGCGCACCAAAAAGGCCCGCACCCTGCTCACGGCCTTCGCGGGCAGCATCGGCATCATTGGCATCGCCCTTATCATCTCGCTGTCCACCGGCGTCAACGCCTACATCGCCGACATGGAGCGCTCCACCCTGAGCGAATACCCGCTGCAGATCCTGAGCAGCGGCGTGGACATCACGAGCTTTCTGTCCTCGGGCAGCAGCGACGGCACCACAGCCACCGGCCTGCCCACCGACGAGGACGGCAAAAAGGACACCTCCGGCGGCGTGGAGGGAATGGTCTCGGTCCGCCAGCTCATCACCAAGATGGTGTCGGGCCTGACGTCCAACGACCTCACTTCCTTAAAGAAATATCTCGACAGCGACGAGTCCACCATTGCAGATGACGCCACCTCCATCGAGTATTCCTACAGCGTCTCGCCCCAGATCTACCGGCAGGACGCCGACGGCAGTGTGCATCAGGTCAACCCGGACTCCACCCTCTCGATGCTGGGTCTGGGAAGCTCGGGTTCCGGCTCCACCTCCGTCACCAGCAGCCTGATGAACAGCGTGGGCAGCAACACCAGCGTTTTCTATCAGCTGCCCGCCAACAGCGACCTTTATAAGTCCCAGTACGAAGTCAAGGCTGGCCGCTGGCCCGAAAAGCCCACCGAATGTGTCGCCGTGCTGAGCAAATACGGCACCGTGACCGACTACGCCCTCTACTCCATGGGTCTGCGGGACTCCGCCGAGCTGGACAAGATGATACAGCAGTTCGCCCAGAACCAGAACGTCGATGTCCCCAGCGATTTCCGCACCTACAGCTACGACGAGCTGATGGGCCTGAAGTTCAAGCTGGTGAACAGCGCCGACACCTACGTCTACGACGACACCTACGGCATCTGGAAGAGCAAGGCCGACGACAAGGACTATATGCAGCAGCTGGTGGAGAACGGCGAGGACATCACCATCGTGGGCATCGTCCAGCCGGACTACACCGCCTCCGCTTCCATGCTCACCTCCGGCATCGCCTACCCCGCCTCCCTGACCGAGAAGGTCATGGAGGACGCTGCCGACAGCGACATCGTGAAGCAGCAGATGGCTGACCCCGCCACCAACGTCCTCACCGGCGAGAACTTCGGCAAGGCTGAGAGCCTCCGCGACTTCGATTTGACCAACCTCTTCTCCATCGACACCGACGCCCTCAAGAATGCCTTTTCTTTTGATGCCAACGCCCTCGACTTCGATTTGAACGGTGCCTTTGACCTCAGCAGCGGCAGTTTCGATTTGAGCAGCCTCATCGACTTCTCGGATCTCACCCTCGACATCGACGAGCTGCCCGACATCGACCTCAGCGACGCCTTTGCAGAGCTGGACCTCTCCGTCTCGCCGGAGGCCCTGCAGGACCTCGTGCAGAAGGTGTTCAAGGACTATAAGAAATATATCATCGGCAACGGCATCCTCAATTTCAAGAAGTGGAGCTTTTCTGCCTACCTCAAGTCAGAGCAGTTCCAGAAGCTGATGGCCGAGTCCATGAAAGACCTCGTTGACCCGGACAAGCTGCAGGGGCAGCTCTCTAGCGCTCTGCAGACCACCATCCAGACCGTGATGGAGACCTACTCCGACCAAATCACAGAGGTGCTGAAAAGTCAGCTGGACGCTGCCATCCAGAAGGGCATCGTCACCTTCCAGGACCAGATACAGTCCCAGCTCAAGACGGCCATCCAGCAGAACATCGGCAAGCTGAGCAGCCAGATGGAGAGCGCCATCAAGATCGACGCGTCGGCTTTCCAGAAGGCCATCCAGCTCAACATGACCACCTCCGAGCTGACTGAGCTGATGCGCTCCACCCTCCGCTCCTCTTCCGCCACCTATGAGGCCAACCTGACGGCCTTCGGCTACGCGGACGAGGCCGCCCCCAGCCAGATCAAGATCTATCCGAAGGACTTCGCCAGCAAGGCCACCATCCTGGAAAAGCTGGATGCCTACAACGCCGGGATGTCTGCAAAGGGTGAAGACGAAAAGATGGTGCAGTACACCGACCTCGTGGGTACCCTGATGACCAGCGTGACCGAGATCGTGAACATGATAAGCAGCATGATGGTGGCCTTCGTCTCCATCTCGCTGGCAGTCTCCTCCATTATGATCGGCGTCATCACCTATATCAGCGTCCTCGAGCGCCGGAAGGAGATCGGCATCCTGCGCGCCATCGGCGCTTCCAAGCGGAACGTCTCCGAGGTGTTCAACGCAGAGACCTTCATCATCGGTCTCTGCTCGGGCGTCATGGGCATCGTCCTCAGCGAGATACTGCTCATCCCCGGAAACATCATCATCCAGAAAGTCTCCGGCACTTCGACCCTCGTTGCTTCCCTGCCCGTAGACGCAGCCCTCTTCCTCGTGGCACTGGCTACCCTGCTCACCATTCTGGCCGGCATCATCCCGGCCCGCGGCGCAGCCAAGTGCAACCCCGTCAAAGCCCTGCGCGCCGAGTAAACCCCAAAAATCTCATTCCCGGTATCCTTTCCGCTCCGGCGGCAGGGATACCGGGATTTTTTCGGCTTATTTTTGCTCCGGCCCGTCTGTTCAGCTTGTATCCATCCTGCATGAGAACGCGCTTTTTTGCTCTAAAAGTTACAAAAGAGTACGGTCGTCCCGGGAGATTTTGACGTGTACCGGGAATTTCCGGAAATCAATTTGCTTTTTGCTCTGCGAGCAAATCAACCTGCACAAAGGAGGGTCGATTTGTTATGCAATTCTGCCAAAAGTGTTTCAGGGTTATTGATTTATTCCACAAATTATGCCATACTATAGTCACTGAAACCGTTCCCGACATCGTTCCCGCACGATTTCAGTAAAAACCAGAACTTCGACCGAAAGAGAGGTGCTTCCCGGAATGCCGAACATGACCATCAAAGACATTGCCCGTCTGAGCGGCTGTTCCGTCAGCACCATCTCCCGCGTCATCAATGACCGGCCGGATGTGCGTCCCGAAACGAAAGAAAAGGTGCTTCAGATGATGCGGGAGTCGGGCTTCGTGCCGAACACCAACGCCCGGCAGCTGAAGATCCAGCAGTCCCGCAGCCTCGTCTTTGTGGTCAAGGGTACCCGGAACCTCTTCTTCTCGGACTTCCTCGTTCAGCTGCAGCGGGCCGCGACCCTCTACGGGTACAGCGGCATCGTCTCCTACCTGGACGAGAATGCCAACGAGATAGACGCCGCCCAAAAGATCCTGCGGGAGATAAAGCCCAAAGGCATGATATTCCTCGGCGGCAGCGTGGCGAACTTCCAGCAGGGCTTTGCGAACATCACCGTCCCCTCGGTGCTGACGACGCTGGTCTCCGACGAGCTGGATTTCCCGAACCTCTCGATGGTGGGCGTGGATGACCGGGCTGCGGCCCGCACCGCCGTCTCCCACCTCATCGCGCAGGGCCACCGGAAGATAGCAGTTCTCGGCGGTCCGACCACCAGCTACCCCAGTCGGATGCGCCGCCTCGGCGCACAGGATGCCATGGAGGATGCCAGGCTCACCTTTGACGACCGGCTCTACGGCCTGTCCAACTACGATTTCGAGTCTGCCTACCACGCCATGAACAGCCTGCTGGCCCGCCGGGCCGAGTTCACCGCTCTGTTCGCCATGAGCGATGTCATCGCTTTCGGTGCCATCCGGGCGCTGGTGAGCGCCGGGTTCCGGGTGCCGGAGGATGTATCGGTCATCGGCTTCGACGGCATCTCGATGTCCCGCTACTGCGTGCCGGTGATGACCACCATCGTCCAGCCCGGCGAGCAGATCGCGCTCCAGAGCATCGAGCTGCTGGTGCGGCAGATTGAGCATGGCGCCCCGGCCCAGAAGATCACTCTCCAGCCTGAGCTGCAGGTCGGTGAGAGCGTAAGGGCTGTCTGATTTATTTCGTCTCATTTCCGCTGCCAGGCGGAATGTGTATATCACATGATGAAGAAGGAGAACAATTATGAAAAAAATGATTTCTCGTCGTAATTTCCTGAAAGTCGCTGGCGCTTCTGCTGCCGCCCTCGGTCTGGCTGCCTGCGGTGGTTCCTCCAGCAGCACCGCTGCTTCCACCGCCAGTTCTACCGCAGCTTCTGCCGCTCCCGCAGCTGCCGGCAAGGTCTACTACCTGAACTTCAAGCCCGAGCAGGATCAGGATTGGCAGGAT
>OGCQ01004394.1_pt1 | contig 11505 bp, 10 predicted proteins | sample 1570161 | NCBI WGS metagenome assembly OGCQ01 (sample SAMEA4384402, study PRJEB24528) | human gut metagenome
GTAGTTGCTCGTGGTATGGGTACTTGCTGTGTATCTGGTTGTGGAGATATCACAATGGATGAAGAAAACAAGAAATTTACATTAGCTGGAAAAGAATACCATGAGGGAGATTACATCTCAATCGATGGTTCTACAGGTAATATTTATGATGGTATCATACCTACAGTTGATGCAACAATCGCTGGTGAATTCGGAAGAATCATGGGATGGGCTGATAAGTTTAGAACACTTAAAGTTAGAACTAATGCAGATACTCCAGCTGATGCTAAGAAAGCTAGAGAACTTGGTGCAGAAGGTATTGGTCTTTGCCGTACAGAGCATATGTTCTTCGAAGAAGACAGAATTGCTGCATTTAGAGAAATGATTTGTTCTGATACAGTTGAAGAAAGAGAAGCAGCTCTTGAAAAGATTCTTCCATATCAGCAGGGAGACTTCGAAGCACTTTACGAAGCACTTGAAGGTAACCCAGTTACAATCAGATTCTTAGATCCACCTCTTCATGAGTTCGTTCCAACTGAAGAAGAAGATATTAAGAAACTTGCAGATGCACAGGGTAAGACAGTAGAAGAAATCAAGACAATCATTTCTTCACTTCACGAATTCAACCCTATGATGGGACACAGAGGACTTCGTCTTGCTGTAACATATCCTGAAATTGCTAAGATGCAGACTAAGGCTGTTATCCGTGCAGCAATCAATGTTCAGAAGAAACATAGTGATTGGACAGTTAAGCCGGAAATCATGATTCCATTATCATGTGATGCTAAAGAATTAAAATATGTTAAGGATATCGTAGTAGCTACAGCTGATGCTGAAATCGCAGCAGCAGGTGTTGAACTTGAATACCAGGTAGGTACAATGATCGAAATCCCAAGAGCAGCTCTTACAGCTGATGAAATCGCTAAGCAGGCAGACTTCTTCTGCTTCGGTACAAACGATTTAACACAGATGACATACGGATTCTCAAGAGATGATGCTGGTAAGTTCTTAGATGCTTACTATGATGCTAAGATCTTTGAAAATGATCCATTTGCTAAGTTAGATCAGGTTGGTGTTGGTAAGTTAATGGAAATGGCTATCAAACTTGGTAAGCCAGTTAACCCTAACCTTCACGTAGGTATCTGTGGAGAACACGGTGGAGATCCATCTTCAGTAGAATTCTGCCATAAGATTGGTCTTGATTATGTATCATGTTCACCATTCCGTGTACCTATTGCAAGATTAGCAGCAGCTCAGGCAGCTATCGCTAACAAGTAATACACTGATTAGTGAAAAGAATATAATTACTTAAAATAATGAACTCCTGTATACCGGAAATGGTGTGCAGGAGTTTTTTAACATAAAATTAAGCTGTGCTACATTCTGCTTTAGGGAAGGATGAAAAAGGTTATTTAATGGATACATGTCTAACAGCGCAAGATAGATATAAGGCATATTTAGACTATTTTGAAATAAAGTATGAAAAGAATTGAAAGGAGAGAACGATGAAAGTACTACTGGGAACAACTAATCCGTCAAAGGTGAGGAGGTTTTCTAAACTGTTAGAAAATTGTGATATAGAATTTATAACATTAAAAGATTTAGAGATAGAAGATGAACCGGATGAGACAGGAAAAACGCCGGAAGAAAATGCAATATGCAAAGCAGGATATTATGGCAAATATTTTGACTTGGTGATTTGTAATGATTCGGGATTGTATTTTGAGGAACTAAGTTTAGAAGATGAGAGACAACCGGGATTAAATGTTAGGACTCCAATGGGAATGAACAGATTATCAGATGAAGAAATGATTGAGTATTATTCAAATCTTATAGGAGAGCTTGGAGGAAAGGTATCTGCCTATTACCTGGACGGTATAGCTGTTTATAACAATGGTAGGATTTCATCATTTATGGATAGAGAGTCAGCAAAAAATGTAGGGGCTTTTTATATGATAGATAAAGCATCAACTAAAAGATTTGAGGGCTGGCCGCTTGATTCTTTGTCAATTAGTAAAGAGACAGGAAGATATTTTGTTGATGGCAGTGATTCTGAAAGTAAGGAAAATATAATATATGGCGAGTATGAAAAGAGAATAGTAGGATTTTTAAAGGAAGCATTGGGGATAAAATAAGTATGATATCCAGCAATTCGGATAGCAATTGCTGACAGTACTATATAAATCTGTGTTATAATGTGTATGGAAAAGAGGAAAAGGTGCGTATTACAATGTCAAAATTTAAAGATAAATTTCATCTATCTCCTGAACAGAGTCTAATTTTTGCAAAGAAAAGAATGGATGAAAACATATATTGTGGAATGAAAATGGAAAACAGAGCAGTAACTTTTCCGCAAACACAGACAATTTTAAATGGTGTGAATGTTCCAAATGTACAACTTGACGATATTCAGGCAATTTTGAACATGCGTGATGCATGGAAATTTCTTTTAAATACGGTAAATGAAGAAGTTACATTTGATTATTGGTGTAAGTTGAATGAATATATTGCGAGAAATGAAGCTTTGGAATGGGGAAAACTACGGACAGGAACAGTTGGTATTTCAGGAACGGAGTATGTGCCTCCGGTTCCTGAAAAAGAGAAAACAATAGAAGAGTTAAAAAATATTTTATCATCTACTAGTTTATCTGTTACAGATAAAGCATTAGAAGCATTTACATGGGGAGCAAGAGAACAGTTCTTCTGGGATGGAAATAAACGTACTAGTTTATTGCTTGCAAATCAATTTTAGGATTAACTATTTAAATAAAATATAAACTACCGACTTTCAATACAAAGGTTGGTAGTTTTTTGCCATAATAAGCAATATAAAGAAAACAGCCTGCAAATAAAAATGAAGGGGAATCAACAAAACAAATGACAATTGAAGAAAAATTAGAAAAATATAGAGATGAATTTTTAGAATGTAAAACTCCAGAAGCATTTTTTGCATGGGGAAGAAAATGGAGAGAATTGATTACTGATGAAGAAATGGCTGACGAAGAAATGGTAGATTTTATTTTGGGAAAAGAATTTGAAGAACATATGTTATACATAATACATCTTATAGGAACAAACCCGGATATGATAATTAATTAGATGAGAATTTATAGGAAAAAATAGTAAAATTAGAATATTTAGGAAAAAGAATAATGAAAGATATGAACGAAAAAGATATAAAATTAGAAGAAGAGTTTAAAAAATTAAAGTTTGAAATGTGGAAAGAAGCAAAAAAGATTCTTGAAACTGAATATCCAAGAAGAGATGGACAGTTAGATGGAGAATGCACGGTTCAAATGGCAAAACTTCAAAAGAAATTTAATAAAAAAATAAATGAATTAAGAGAAAAATATAAATAATATAACAATATAATTTTCTTAAATATTTATAAACGAGAAAAATGTTGTGCAGATGTAAATCATAAAATAAGAATGTAGGAATGATGACGTATAACAATGTCGGAAAAACTACATTCTTATTTTATAATTTGTACTATTGATAAATTCTCAAAATTTACTATGAAAAGAGATGAGCAAAAAAACAAACAATAATATGTTATCATAGCATTGTGAGGTGAGAATATAGAATATGAAATATAAAAATGCGAAAGATATTTTTCCAGATGAGCTACTAAAAGAAATTATGAAATATGTAGATGGACAATATATTTACATACCGAAGAAAAAGGAAAATAACGATAAAGTTATAACAGAATACAGACAGGAAATAGATATAAGAAACTCAAAAATATATGAGCATTACCTTATAGGTATGAAGTATTCTGAAATTGCAAAAATGTATTGTTTATCAGAAAAAAGCGTTAGAAGAATAGTATTAAATGAAAAAAAGAAAATGGAGCAGAAGCAAGTGAACGTACAACAGGTAATGACAAAATATGGTATTGAAGGTGATATAAAACAAATTTATAGCACAGCTTGGAATATTGGTGATGAATTTGTTTTAAAAAAATATGTGAATTTTGAGGAATTAAAGAGAAATGTAGATGTTTTGAGTATTTTGTATAGTGAGCAAATTCCAGTGCCTAAAATAATAGCCACTCCAAATAATGAAAAATATTTAAAAGATAAAGAAAATTATTGGCTTCTTACAACTAAACTAAAAGGATGCAATATAGTTAATGTTAATAAATGTAATGAACAATGGTTTTTCAAAATGGGCGAGATTATTGCAAGATTGCATCTGGCATTTGATGAATGTGAAGGAAAAATCAAATGTTGGAATAATAGTTTATTAGGAGAAATGGAAAGCTGGATTAGAAAAAACATATATGAGTATGACAAAAAAATTATCGATAAAAACGAGTTTGAAGATATTATAAAAGAACTTAGATTGGTAGATAAAGATTTATCCTATGGGCTTATACATAGAGATGTACATTTAGGAAATTTTTTGTTTTATAACAATGAGTTTTCAGGATACGTAGATTTTGATTTGAGTCAAAAGAACATCAGAATATTTGATTTATGTTATTTTATGCTTGGTTTATTATTAGAAGATGAAGAAAACAAAGTCGATGAAAAGCAGTGGTTTCAATATTTAAAAAACTTGGTAAAAGGATATGCATCTGTAATTCCAATTTCAACCATTGAGAGGGAAAGTATACCGTTAGTTATGGAATGCATAGAGTTACTGTTTGTAGCGTATTTCATAGGAGAAAAAGATGAACGAGCTATGAGAGATTCGTTAAAACTGTATGAATTTTGCAAAGACAATTGCAATAAAATAAAAGCGAGTGTGCAGTTGTAAAATGTAGTACTTAGATGAATGTGTTAACAAAACACAAGATTATTAAATGACAATCAAATTGATTTTATATTTCTTTGTACATTTTATTATGATAAAATAAAAATGTATTTAATGTATGGAACAAGAGTAGTGTTAAGTTTTGTAATTTTGCCAACAATTATTTCAATAAATCATGTTGAACAGACTTTAAGTTTTGTTATCTGTAATGTCTTTTTGATTGGACCGTTGATAATAGGGATTATTTACGCTGTAATTATTACAATACCAATTGAAAAAGTAGAGAAAGAACAACTTGCAAAAGAACTTGAAAGGCAAATCAAGAAAGAGCAGGGATATCGTTAGAGAATTTTGACAATAATGTTAATGGAGAAAGTTAGAGAATGTCTATGGATGAATTATATTTTTATGACTGTAATTTAAATATAAAAAGTTTTGCAGGAATGTTGGAAAATCCAACCCAATGCTATAAATTCTTTTGGCTCGATTCCATAATGCAGTTGGTGGCAAGAGGAGAAAATGAGTTTACATTTTTGGAAGTTTTTGCGGGCATGATAGCGGATGCATGGTATGCGGTAAAGGAATATCACTTGAGACTAGGTCCAAAATCAGTAGATGGTACAAGTTCAAACCTTTTGGAAAGAGCGGTAAATAAACTTAGCGAAAATGTGGATGTGAAAAATGATGAATCAAGGGATATTATCATTGAAAAAATAAAGTGCAACAGTAAATGTGTTAATTCTGAGATGCAGGACTTGGCGAAGAATGTACCGTATAGATTGCTTTCTTCATTTGTGAAAGAGTTAGGTGGGAATAATCCATTATGGAGCAAGACTGGAAATCTTATTAGTTATTTTGAAATGATTAATAAGAAAAGATGTTTACTGTACACGATAGAGAATGGTAGAGGATTAACTAAAAAGGTTGTTGTAAATAAGTTGTGGAATAATTTTCTAATCGATAATATGGTTACAATCCGTGGCTGGATTAAGATGAAAAAAATTAAATATTTGCAGGATAGAAATCCGGGAGTTCCGGGACTTATTTATAAACTTGAACCGGAAAAAGACAATGAAAGAAAACTTGAAAATGTTAGAAAGCTTTGGGAATGCGTAATAGATATTAATGGTGTTGGTTTTAAAGATATATATTCAGAGCGACATATAGAGAAAAAATATGAGATAGATCATTTTATACCATGGTCATATGTTGCCAATGATGAATTGTGGAATTTGATTCCAATGGACGGAAATCTGAATTCTTCCAAGAACAATAAATTGCCGGACTGGGACGCTTATTATAAGAAGTTTTGTGATAATCAGTATATTTTAAATGAAACAATTCAGACAAACGAAAAGGCAAGAGAAAAATTTGAAAAATGTAAACAACACAATCTTAATTCTATTTGGCCTTTGGAAGAATTATACATACAGAAAATTGAAAAAGAAAGATTTTTCAATGTGCTTTATGGCAGACTTCATCCTATATATGAGTCTGCAATGACACAGGGATATGATATATGGAAAAACTGTTTAAAATAAGGTTCTTAATCAGGTATTTGCTGAGTAGTGGAAAATTAAATTTTTTTCGGTGACAATTGACTCGGGCGAAACCGAATTAAATAAATACATGTAGATTTCGCAAAGATGATACAACAAAATCAAGTATTTAAATTAATATTTTTTATTATAAAAAGCATTATTGTAATTAAATAAACAGGCATTTTGTAGTATAATGTTTATGTACAAACTGGAACGAAAAATTGAAAGGAAAAACATATGAAAAAAACGCTAAAGACACTAATGTTAATTGCAATAATTGCAATGGGAATTAACTTGACAGAGATAAAAGCTGAAACTATGGGAGAAATAACAATACCGGAAACGACCGTACAGGAAGCAACAACGATACCTGAGACGACTACACCTCAGGAAGCAACAACAATACCGGAAACGACTATGCCTCAGGAAACAACAGTAATACCTGAAACAACGGTGCCTCAGGAGACAACAACAATACCTGAGACAACGGCAAAACCGGAAGAAACAACAACTGTACAGCCGACAACTAAACCGGATGTGGACACAACAGGAAAGAACGTGAAAAAAGGTGGCTACGTAAAGAAGAATGTTTCTGCATATAATTTGAAATTAGAGAAAGTGACAGAAGTTGAAAAAGGTGTTCGTTATTATGTTTATAAAGAATGTAATAATGGATATTCATTAATTAAAGTGGGAAATCAGGAATTATTAGTTGAAACGAAATATATTACCTACAAATGTAATGCTAAAAAAATAGTAAATACATCAGATAAAAAATATTCATACTCAGATATGAAAGTAGATTTAAAGAAATTAGAGAAAGCCTACGGTTCAATATTAAAAGTTGATATTGCAGGAAAAAGTTTGGATAAAAGAAATTTATACTATGTTACATTGGGGAATGCTAAAGCAAAGAAAACGGTTTATGTAGAAACATCCGTGCATGCAAGAGAGTATATGAATACTAAATTTATGATGAAAGTTATTGAAGATTATTGCAGAGGATATGATACGAAAAAATATAAAGGAAAAAAATATAGTACAATCTTTAATAATGTTAAATTAGTAATTATGCCAATGGTAAATCCGGACGGAGTAACTATCAGTCAGTATGGACCTAAAAAAATAAGAAATGCTAAGTTACGTGAAAATCTTTATAAGATAGCAGGCGGAGTTGATTTCAAAATATGGAAAGCAAATGCCAGAGGTATAGATATAAATAGAAATTACGCAGAAGGTTTCGACAGAGGTGGTGCAAAAACACCAGGGCATAAGCAGTATGCCGGTAAAACACCTATATCTGAACCGGAAACCAAGGCACAGGTATCGGTAGTAGAGAAAGTTAAACCTGATGTAGTAATTTGTTATCATCAGGCAGGTGAAGTTATGTATCATCTTAATCACACAAAGCTTAGCAATATGCTTTATTCCATGACACATTATACTCACATAATAAGTGGGCAGACTCATTATGGAACATTCAGTGATTATCTTGATGCCGGAAATATACTAAATTGTACATTAGAAACAGGATTAACACCGGCACCTGTAAAAAACAGCATGTATAAGAAAATATATAAGACAAATAAAGATGTATTAGTAGCGGTTGCAAAAATGTATTTATAATAAAAAGGCGAAGTCCGGATTCTTTAGGATTTCGCCTTTTCTGAAAAAATATAAGAGGTTAAACAATAAATGGGTTAATTTGATTTGAGAAAAATTCCCCGCTAAATTTATTTGCACTTAATAAATATCTATCAGAGTAAGTAAGAAAGGTGGTAGTATATGAACAGAAATACAATAAAAAAAATAATTGCATCAGGACTGATTATAGTAACAACAGTTGTATTTGCAGAAATTAATAATAACGGACTTAAAATGCCGGGTAATATTGCATTTAATTCTATAGTAGAAGCAGAAGAAATTTCTACAGGTAATACAGAGGCCGTAAAAGAAGATAAAAGTAAAGCCTTGCCGGAAGTTAAGAATTATTCCCTTAAGCAAAGCAATATTAATATATTATCAGGAAAGTCGGGAAATGTTACAGTTTCGTGGACTAAAAATAGTAAGGCTAATGGATATCAGATTCAATATTCTACAGATCAAAATTTTGTAAGCTCAAAAATTAAAACGATAAAAGGTCAAAATAAAAATTCTACAAAACTTGCTAAATTAAATAGTAAGAAAAATTACTATGTAAGAGTCAGAGGATATGCAAAGAAGGGTAGAAATAAATATTATTCAGACTGGAGTAGCTGTGCTGAAATAATTTCGTGGAATTCTAAATGGGAATTTGCAAGTTATTCAAAAATACATACAGATTCAGCTGTTTTATATTTTTCAAGTGCATCAAAGGTTAAGAACAAAACTGTTTGCATAAATGCAGGACATGGAACTAAAGGTGGTGAAAGTGTTAAGACTTTATGCCATCCTGACGGTAGTGCCAAGGTAACCGGCGGAAGTACTGCGCAGGGAGCAATAAGAGCTACATCAATTAATGGTGGAACTACTTTAAATGACGGGACACCTGAAGCAAAGGCTACATTAAATTTGGCAATGATAGTTAAGCAGAAACTTTTAAAAGCAGGATATAATGTTTTAATGGTTAGGGAAGGCGAAGATGCTCAGATAGACAATATAGGAAGAACTGTATATGCAAATAACTGCGCAGATTATCATATTGCACTTCATTATGATTCGACTTCATCAAATAAAGGGGCTTTTTATATTGGTGTTCCAGATAATCAGTCATATAAAAATATGTATCCGGTTTCTAAAAATTGGAAAAAACATAGCAAATTAGGAAAAAATCTCGTATTGGGAATGAAAAATGCCGGAGTTAAAATACATGGGAATGGTGTAATGGGAATTGATTTGACTCAAACTTCCTATTCTACAATACCTTCTGTAGATTTAGAAGTGGGAGATAAGAGTAGTAATCATTCAAATAAGACATTAGAAACAATTGCTATAGGAATTGTTAAGGGAATGAATAAGGTGAATAAGTAATTTTTAAATATGAAATTAAACTTTTGGGATTAATTTTAATATATAAATTATAATATTTAACTTGTTTAGCTAACCGTGTATAGGTATCGGCATCACTTTTTATTTCTATTCCATATATATTTTCAGGAGTAACCAGTATTGCATCAGCTCTGGCTTTACCCGTTTGTTTCTCTTATTGGATAAAAAAATTGCAGATAGATTAAGAAAGGTAAGAAAAAGACGTTCTATTTCTCAGGAAAAACTTGCAAATATGAGTGGAGTTAGTTATGGCTCAATAAAAAGATTTGAAGCAACAGGACAGATATCGCTAATAAGTCTTACAAAGATAGCAACAGCTTTAGGTGTAGCAGAAGAATTAAGGGAATTATTTACGGATGTTCCTTATAGAAATATTCAGGAGGTTATAAATGAAACAAAATAAAATGAAAAATTTTTTAAATAAACTTGTAGCAACAGTATTAACAATATCGTTAAGTTGTTCATATGGAATTGTGTCAAAGAAAGAGGTTAAAGCAGATAACGGATTAATTCCGACAGCATATGATAATTTGAAAGTTTCATTAAGAAAGAAGTCACAGCTGGTTAATTTGGCGGATGGATATATGCGTGTTTTTTATAATGAAGAAAACATTGGAATAGAATATTATGACAAGAATTTTAATATACAGAGCAGAAAAAATATAAACATGGAATTGCCGATGTGGGGTGGATTTTATGCAGGAAATAATGGATATTATTTGGTTGAAGGAGTAAGCAACACCGATGAATCAGATACTGCAGAGGTAATTCGTGTAATAAAATATGATAAAGATTGGAACAGAATTGGAGCAGCATCAATTACAGGAAACAGCAATTTATTTGGTGGAGAAGTAAGGTATCCATTTGACTATGGGTGTGTTGAAATGGCAGAATGCAATGGGAAATTATTTGTTGTAACAGGGCATCAGGGTTATGTAGATCCAATGTATAAGCAGGGACATCAGGGATTTTTAATGATTAGCGTGGATGAAAATACAATGACGGGTCAGATAGTTAAAAGTGATTTGTGGCATTCTTTTGCACAATACATAGTTGAGAAGAATTCAAATTTGTATGTTTTAGAACAAAGTGAAGGTTCAAGATATACTAAACTTACAAAATACAATGCTGATTCATTAAGAGCAGAATCAATTCCATTACTTGAATATGGTGGTGAGCATACATCCGCATGGGCTATATCATGTTATGCAAGTGTAGATGATTTAGCTGTTTCGGCAGATAATGTTTTGTGTTTGGGAACATCTATAGATCAAAGTCAATATGAAGTTGTAAATACGAATACAGCACATAATATTTATCTTACAGTTACTTCACAGAATGAATTTGATGAAGAAAATACACAGATAAAATGGCTGACTAACTATAAAGATGATGGAAGCTGTTTTATTGGAACTCAAATAACAAAAATAAATGATAACAAGTTTATGATTTCATGGGAAGAATATGGAAAAAGTCAGACTGCAGGGACAGAAGATTTATTAGAGTCATCTGTTTTACATTACATTTTTGTAGATGGAAATGGAAATAAAATTAGTCAGGAATTTACAGCATCAGCACCAATTTCAGATTGTCATTCGATTGTAGATGGTTCAAAGATTATATATTATGCATCAAGTTCAAATATGGTTGATTTTTATTCTATAGATATTAATAGTGGAAAGATGGATAAAAAAATATATCGAGTAGCAGGACAAAATGCAACATGGAATTTTGATTCTTCAAATGGAACATTGACAATATCAGGTTCAGGTGCGATAGATATTGATACAGAAGTTCATTATAGATATCCGGTTTCATCAGCAAGTAGAGGGTTTAGTTATTCATCATCTGACAATACATGGGCAAATATAAGGGACAAAGTAAAGAAAATTGTAATTCAATCAGGAATAACAAGCATCCCGGATAATGAATTTAAAAATTTTGATAATTTAGAAGAAGTTGAAATTGGCGAAGGTTTACAGAAGATAGGTGATGAAGCATTTTATGGTTGCAGCAATTTGAAAAAAATTACAATTCCTGCAAGCGTTAATAGCATAGGAAAAAGTTGTTTTGAAACAGGATATTTCTGGATTGGCAGTGGAAAACCGGTTATTTCGGTTACAATATATACACCTGAAAATTCATATGCAGCACAGTATGCTAAAGCAAATGGAATACAATGCCAGATTGTGAA
>OGCQ01004406.1_pt1 | contig 11474 bp, 15 predicted proteins | sample 1570161 | NCBI WGS metagenome assembly OGCQ01 (sample SAMEA4384402, study PRJEB24528) | human gut metagenome
ACCACTGGCGTAAATTTTCTCTTTTTGACTAGTCCTATTTATATGCTAACATCAATCATTCTGCTTTATAGGAGTGCAAACACATATAAATCTCTGCGTTCCTCTATTAGCACAGGTAAGAAGAGTAAGTATCTCTTCACCCGACTGATTCTTCACCGAATTATCTCTCGGACCGATAATAAATGTTTCCTTTACTTCATAACGATGCCATTCACCCTTCTTATCAAGAATCTTTACCTCATCACTGATGGATATCTGATTCAGGTTAGTGAAGAATGTTCCATTTCTACTGCCATTATGACCGCATAAGACACAGTTACCTTTTTCTCCAATTCCTGCGGTTTCTGACATATGACCAATCGCATATGCTAATAACAACTATTACGATTAACACTGTCCATACCATTTCGTGACCTCCTTCTTATTACATAGCTGGTGCTATGTAGGTGTACGCCGGTCTTCTAGACCCCTATATCGCCCCGTACACATAAAGGTGTAATCACCTTCGGGAGTTACAGACGAGCCACATACTGTGTTCACGACGCCTTCCTTTGTGATGAAAGACTACTTTTTCATAACATCTTTAGTATCTGAATAGGTCTTATATGAATATCCCATCTACTCACCTTCCTCCTTTTCAACAAATAAAGGGTGTTTCATGGGTACTGGATTCTGCCTGAACTGTTCCATATATTCATCAAATACCTCTAAGTTAATGAGTACTGTGCCACCAGTTCCTTCATTTATCTTATATGTAGCTCCTGCTGCTCTTGCCATTTCTATGAATCTATGATGCCCGATGCTATAAATTATTGAGCCCTCACCGATTCTGACAAACTTCTTTACTACCTGCTTGTTCGTCCCTGGCACTTTGTAAAGGTGTTTCATAAAATCATCCAACCTTTCCTTATGTATCAAATCTGTCCTTGGAAGCCTATATAAAGCTCCTGCCTCTGTCGCAACCAATATCATATCTTCTTCACTTATCTGATACTCACTGGCTACTTCTTCCACTCTTATATATCTTTTAGATATATAAGAGGACTTGTTTACTGCTTCTAATCTTTCTGCCATCGGATCACCTACTTATAGAAGTCATCATCAACAATGTGGAAGGTTTCCAAATACTCATCAAGAATCTCTGTGTTAACAAGAACCATTCGCCCAATTTTATAACAAGCCTTCGCTTCCTTAGCTAATTCCTGAAATTTTGTCATACCCATGTGATACATATCCGCCCCCTCATCGTATCGCACAAACTTATCCATATTCTTTTTCTTCGGCTTTTCTTTTTCTACCCTTTTTTCTGTTTCTATCTGACGTCCATCTCTTGGGACTCTATCTGCAGCTCTTTCATAGATTTCTCTTTTATAACCATAACCATGTCTTCTTTCCATAATAAACGCTCCTTTTAATCTTAATATTTAACCGTCAGATGCTTGTAAGAACAAAAAAAGAGGATATCTTCTAAATTTCTTTAGAAAATATCCTCGAATAAGTGCGAATGAATATAATCGATAACGAACCATTACACACATTTACGCATATCTATACATTTGACTATGATTTTTTTTGGTCAAAAATTGGTCAAATCCGATTTTCAAAGCTCGGAAAGCCTTATTTTAAGCCATTTTTTAGTTCAATGACTTCATCGTTGGAAATAATAATACTTCACGAATTGTTCTTTGATCTGTCAACAACATTACGAAACGATCAATTCCAAGTCCTACACCACCAGTTGGAGGAAGACCATATTCCAATGCTTCTACATAATCTGTATCGACTTCGTTGGCTTCGTCATCACCTAATTCACGAAGCTCTAATTGTTTTTCGAAACGTTCTCTTTGATCAATTGGATCATTCAATTCAGAGAATGCGTTCGCATATTCGTGTCCACAAATGAACAATTCATAACGATCCGCAAATCTAGGATCCTTCTTATTCTTCTTAGCTAATGGAGAAATGGATGTTGGATGACCATATACAAATGTTGGTTGTACAATTGTTTCTTCAACATATTTTTCGAAGAATAAGTTGATAATGTGTCCAACTGTATTATGGATCTTTTCAACTTCGATATCATGTTCCTCAGCCAATTTCACAGCTTCTTCATAACTCATATCTTGCCAGAAATCTACACCACAAGCTTCTTTGATCGCATCCACCATGTGAATACGTTTAAAAGGAGCCTTTAATGATAATTGTGTTCCTTGATAAGTAATATCTGTAGTACCCAATACTTCATTAGCTACTGAATCAAACAATCCTTCAATCAAGTCCATCATTCCGTGTAAATCACTATAGGCAACATATGCTTCTACGGTTGTAAATTCAGGGTTATGCATCGCATCCATTCCTTCATTACGGAATAAACGTCCAATTTCATAAACACCTTCTAAACCACCAACAATCAAACGTTTCAATGGCAATTCAGTCGCAATACGCAAATAGAAATCCATATTTAATGTGTTGTGGTGCGTTACGAAAGGTCTAGCACTTGCACCACCTAAGATTGGCTGCATAACTGGAGTTTCAACTTCCACTAAACCTTGACCATCCAAATAATGTTGGATTGCACGAATAATTTTTGGTCTTGTTAGTGCAATATGCTTAGCTTCTGAATTCATGATCAAGTCTACATAACGACGGCGGAAACGCTCTTCAACATCTGTTAAACCATGGAATTTTTCTGGTAAAGGACGAAGTGATTTTGAAAGATGTGTATAATTTTTAGCACGAACAGATAATTGCCCATGATCTGTTTTCATGACAGTACCCTCAATACCTACGATATCTCCAATGTCATTTTTCTTGAAGATTTCATATTGATCATCACCAATTTCATCTTTACGAACATAAATCTGAATTTGACCTTCACGATCCTGGATGTTCATAAAACCAGCCTTACCCTGACGACGCTTCGTCATGATACGACCTGCAATCTTAACTGTTACTTGTAACTCATCTAATTCTTCTTTTGTCTTGTCTTCATAAGATGATTTGATAATACCCGAATTTGAAGTACGATCATAACGAGATCCAAATGGATCAATACCCATGTCGATCAAATCTTGCATCTTTTGACGACGAACTTGTTCTTGTTGCGTTAACTTTTCCATTGTTTTCTCCTTTTTCTTTTATCCATAAAAAAAGGCACTTGCCACAAAGGGACGAAGTGCTCGTGTTACCACCCTAATTTACCAGACAAATCACTTTGCCCAGCCTTAGTCACTGTCTATAAACAGCGCTTCCTTTAATGCAGGAAATACAAATAGCTCCAAGTCTTTATTCCCAATTAGTCCTACGCTTTTTTTCACCAACCAAAAGCTCTCTAAAGTATTTCTAAAAGGTACTCGCCCTCTTCATTGCCTTTTTATACGCTCTTATCCTACTAGACAATACACAATTTGTCAATTTAAGATTTATCCATATATCGAATATTTAATTCTTTAATACTGTTTTTAAATAAAGCATCGATCTTGGCATAATATGTTTCTACATCCGGTTCAAAATTATGCAAAATCCAATACTTTAAAAAGTATAATAAATCATTCGCATAATAATCCACTAAAAAATCTACTGTGAACCTTGAATCCATCCCACTCACATCTAAATAAGAAAATACATTTCTAAATATTTCTTTAAACACATTACTCATTAAATCTTCAAAACCATTCTGTCCTGTAATTCTATAACAAGACTTAAAAAAATCACGATTATCACTTACAGTCTGAAAGATGTGTTTTATAATTTGAGGATTTGATTCATGCTCAATCCCTTTATAAAACATACGATGAATCAAATATTCTAAAGCCTCATACTTATCCATAAAATGATTATAGAAAGTTCCACGAATAACACCTGTTTTATCGCAAATCTGTTTGATTGTGATCTTTTCGAAAGGCTTTTGTTGCATCAAAATATACAATCCCTCACTCAGAAGATCTTTCATTGTCATTTTTTCATTAAATGTCATGAAATCACCTCTACAATCGAATTAATTTAAAAATTAATGATAAGCTCATAAATAAGTATACGACACCGCAAAGAAAATAATAAGCCTTTTGATATCCAGCTCCATTATAATATCCAATATAAAAATGAATCATATAGCCAGCAAGTACAATTAAAAATAAGATTAAAGATTCCATCAAATAAGGAAGATTCATATAATAACAGCCAACTCCAACAAAAAAACAGTCCAGTCCTCCAACAAGAGCCAATTTAATAATTTGTTTTGTATCAAACTCTTGTAGTCTTTCCACAAACTTTCCACGCTTAAAACTATAGATAACCATTCCATTTCCAAGAATCAAAAAGACAAATATCGCAACACATTTATTCAATGTTGCCAATGGACGTCCAAAAATAAATGTGGATATCCCGTGTCCTAATAAAAACATACCCGAACTACAAAGTGCAAAAATCAATCCATAAACTAATGCTTTTGAAAAGCGAATATTACAAATCGTAGCTCCTTGCTCTAATGCACATACAAATACATCTAAACTCAGACAAATACACAAAATCCCAAATAATAACATAACAATCCACCTTCACTAACTTTATTGTATACGAACTTTAAAAATTTTAAAATTATGGATGAACATATTTCATTAAATGTATTTATGCACTACAATAAACCTATGAAAAACATCATTGACTACATTAAAGAATACGGAAATTTAACACTTGAAGAATACCCATTTAATAATGTGGACTCTTTGAGTCTCTCACAAATTTCCTATATCAAATTTGAAAACTCAAGCATTGACATCGAATCCGAAATCCATTTATTAAGCGATTTTGAAAATGAAATTGATACTTTATGCATTGATACCCGAGTACCTGAATTAAACGAAGAATTATTTCTTCAATTCATACACTCCCTTCGCTATGAAGCCATTACCATTTCTCATCTACAAACTAATTTTGACAAAGATAATGAAAAACAATTCTGTGCTATGACTTTTCATTTACCCAACCAAATAGACTACATTGCCTTTCGAGGAACCGATGCCAGCTTTGTAGGATGGAAAGAAGATTTTAATCTATGTTTTCAAGAAAATATTCCCAGTCAAATTTCTGCATTAAATTATGTAAACAACTATAAGACAAAACACAAACTCATCTTAGGCGGACACTCCAAAGGAGCTAACTTAGCACTTTACGCAGGTATATATACGCATAATTCAATTTTTTGTATCTACAATCATGACGGGCCTGGATTTCTTACACCTTATCAAACCGATAAGAAAGTATTTAAAACCATACCACAATCGAGTGTTATTGGACTCTTACTTGAAGAAACAAATAATTATCAAATCATCCAAAGTGATGCCATATCCATCCTTCAACACGATCCATTTACGTGGTGCGTTGAAAATGGTGATTTTATTTATCTTAAACAAAATGATCAACTATCCAAACATACACAATCCACACTATCAAATTGGCTTAAATCCATTGATGTCAATACCCGCAAACAAGTTATTGATACCATTTACTCTATCTTTTCAGATTACGAAAACCCAAAGGATTTAAGAAAGAATATCAATATAGCTGAAATGATCAAATCCATCCATAATATGGATGATCAAACGAAGAAAATGATTAGTGAAACCATTCAAGTCTTATTCAAATGCATTCAAAACGAAATCAAGCGAGGAAACTAAACTCCTCGCTTAAATAATATATAACTATAGATACACGGAATAATAGTCGCTACAAGAATCACAACAATGCCAATTGTCATATAGCCAAGCAATCCTAATACAATATATAAGATTCCAGCTATCACCATGCAATAGCCACCCACACGATTTGATAACACCCAGTTTTCATCACTATTTAAAGCCCACGATGTTTTAATTCCAACTGCATAATTTCGCTTTACTTTTGGCAAATAATTTCCGAATACAATTAGTAATACACCCACTAGAATATTCATCACAAAACTTACATCAAAAGAATATCCCAAGCCAAAATAAATAATTGTCATACTTGTCACAATACATATAACTGGACAAATCATAAATAAAATATTCATCATAAAATCTGGAATATTATTTCGCTTTGGATCTTTTACCGTCACAAAACAAGTAAATACATGAATTGCCAAACACAAGAATAGCATGCCAAACAACCCTATAAACTTAGGCATTGTACCATCAACTTGTCCATTTACATCAAAATGGGTTGGCACAACATCTGGTAATTGACTATAGAAAACCAGATTCAAAGCGAATGGAATCACAAACAAAGCTAAACTAAATTGAAACCATTTATTTTTCAACATCTTCATTTCCTCCTAAAAAAGACTTAAAATAACACAACATCTCCTCAAAAACAGATGCGTTAATTTGATAAAAGATAAAATTTTTATCCTTCTCTTCACAAATCAAACCTGCATCCTTTAATAAAGATAAGTGATAAGAAACAGTTGCCTGAGACATATCAAAATGACTCGCAATATCTCCAGCTGACATCTTGCCTTTTTTTAATAAACTCAAAATGTCTCTTCTGACTGGAGCACCTAAAGCTTTAAACGTTTTTTCAAACAAAATACCACCACCTATTTAGAAACATTTCTAAATAGATTATAAACTTTTTAAATATTATTTCAACTCTATTTAGAAATTTTTCTAAATAGTTAACAAAAAAAGAATCAGGAAGATTATTCTCCCTGATACGTTGTATATTTTTGATATTCCTTTATCATTCCTTCGTCAAAACAATACAAACTGATTTTCATTGTATAATCACTATTCGCATCCAACCAATCCGCAATTGTCTTTAATACTAATGGCACTGCCTTTTCTACAGGATAGCCATAGACTCCACATGAAATAGCTGGAAATGCGATTGTATGAATATCATACTTACGAGCTAAACTCAAACTATTCCAATAACAATCCCTCAACATATGCTCATCTTCATGTTTACCAGAATACATCGGACCCACAGTATGAATTACATACTTTGCCTTTAAATCATACCCCTTAGTAATCTTGGCCTGTCCTGTTTGACAACCATTTAATAATTTACACTCTTCAAGTAACATGGGACCGGCCGCTCTATGAATAGCGCCATCTACACCGCCGCCACCCAAAAGCGATTCATTCGCTGCATTGACAATACAATCTCCATCAAAAGTAGTTATATCTCCTTTTACTACTTTGATTTCACTCTCTAGATTCTTATTGTCTAAAATCATTTCAATTAAAACTTTTGGTAAAAAATACGAATCTTTCCAAGGATTTAATACAACTCCACTTACACCTTGTGTATCATGCACCATATTTAAAACATCCATCACACTTTGATTTAATGTTTCTGTAGTCTGACCCAAATCCACTTGAGCCTGTGTAGTAAAAGCTACAAATACATCTTGACCATCATCTAAAGATAATCTTCGATAGACTTTTTCACCCTCGACATCGCCAACAGGAATAATGAATTGTTTTTCTTCTTTTGCCAGTTTACGAATATGCGAAAGAACCTCCATATTTTTTTCACGAGTCTGCTCTTGATATAATTCTTGAATCAATGTTTCTAATTTTTCCATACCTATTTCCTTACTACAAATGTCAAACTAAAAGGAAAAGCCCCAATCACATCTTGATAAATAGAGTCATCAATAAAGAATCCCTCTTTCATTGCACTTTCCTTTAATAGCGAATCTAACGAAATAAATTCTTCTTCGCTAATTTTAAAATCATTAAAACAATATCCATCATTAAAGCGTTGATAGTTAAATACTTCATCCATTAAATCCCAAGTACTTACTTCACTACCATCTTCTAATGTATCCATATAGTTTAATAATTTATTTACGATTTCTTGTTGTCTTTCTTGTACCATAAAAATCACCTACACTTATTCTAACACAAAATGAAAAAGAGGCATCGCCTCTTAATCAATTTCTAAATATTCTTTGATTCTTTGAATCTGATTCAACCCATCCAAATACCCCATGTAGTAAAGATCAGCGAGTTTATCTACATCTCCCTCTACGCGCGAAACATTTACTGGCTTGCTTGGGGCAATCGTAAAGATTCTTCCTTCATTTTCAAGCCTAACTAATTCATCACACTGTCTATTGTAGTCACTATTCATCGACTCCAACTTCTGTTCTAAAGCTGGATATTCAGCATACAATCTTTTCGTCATTTTTTGAACGAACGGATTCGCTTCACTCTTTCGATACTCTCTTTGACGTGTACGAACCACAATGATTTTCTCATAATCATGATCCAACGCCCATTGATACGCTATCTTATCGCTGCAGCCACCATCTAAATATAAGCCATCCTCAATTTCAACCATCTTTGAAACATAAGGCATGGTTGCACTGGCTTGTACAGCTTTAAAAATATCCTGCGTTTTATTTTTACTAAAATATTCAGGCCTTCCCGTTTTACAATTTGTACATACCGCAATAAAATCACGCGTTGGATTCATAAAACGAGGTGTATTTAATGGATCAAAATATTGAGTTCCTTTCATCAAAAAATCAAATCCAATGATTCCTTTGTTGTTTTTAAAAGCTTCTAAACCAACATAACGAGAATCGTGGCGATACCCTAAATTAATTCTTGCACTACGACCAATTTGACCAGCCACATAGTTAAATCCGTTTAATGCCCCTGCACTTGTACCGACTGTACACTGCATATTGATTTCAAACTGCATTAAAGCATCTAACACTCCTGATGTATAGAGCCCTCGAAAAGCTCCGCCTTCAAGGACAATACATCCTGGAACAATTTTATTTGAAGTATTTCCATTTGGAAGTTTGGATATTCCCGAAAAACGCTTATTATTTTTCTTCATTTTATCCCTCTTTCTTAGCTGAAAATTTTATACTCATTTTTTTAATTTGTCTACTTTTTTTGTTCATCCCAAAGCTTGTCAGCCATTGGCTTCCAGTTTTTTGCGTATGGAGCTGTCTTTTCCAATAAGTGATCCACATCTTCTGGGGATTCATAATCTGTATTGACTGCTTTACTTTGTTTCACCAATTCTTGAATACGACCAGCGTTTTCTAACATTGGACAAGGTCTTAACATATTTTCATTAAATGGTTGATTATCATGATAAGCCTGGAATAAAGGAGATCTAAGTGCATCGAGTAATGTTGTATTATGAATGTTACAGTTCGAATAATGAATGAATACACATGGTTCTACATCGCCCTTGGCATTGATATGAAGATATCTTCTGCCTCCAGCAATACATCCACCCACATATTGCGCATCATTTTGGAAATCCATAGTGAAAATTGGTTTTTCACTTCTGAATTTACGAATTTGATGATAAACATACGCTCTTTGTTCTGGTGTTGGAAGCAATTCTTTTACAGCCCCATTTCCTACTGGCATATAGTGGAAGAACCAGCAGAATAAAGCACCTGCATCAATCATTAAATCAAAGAATTCATCACTTGCGATATCTTTATAATTTACGCTTGTATAACAAGTACTAATTCCGAATGGCAATTTATGTTTCTTTAATAATTCCATGGCACGTTTTACAGAATTGTAACAACCATCACCACGTCTAGAATCATTCGCTGTTTCAAAACCTTCCAAACTAATGGCTGGCACAAAGTTTTTAACTCGCAACATATCCTGACAGAATTCTTCATCAATCAATGTACCGTTTGTGAAAGATAAGAAAGCACAATCTGGATGCATTTCGCAAATTTTAATCACATCTTTTTTACGTGTTAAAGGTTCTCCACCCGTATAAATATACATGTAAGTACCTAATTCTTTTCCTTGACGAATAATCGAATCAATATCATCTAAAGATAAATTTAATTGATGCCCATATTCAGCAGCCCAACAACCTGTACAATGTAAGTTACATGCAGATGTTGGATCTAATAATACAGCCCAAGGAATATTACAATTATATTTTTCTGACAATTCCTCTTGTTTTGTACTACCATTTAGTGATGCATTAAAAATAAAGTTTTTAAATACAGTCTGACGAACGCCTGCATCCAAATCATAAAGCTTCATGATATAGTCATACCAAATACCTTTTTCATCGATTTGTTCACGAATCAATTTACGCTGCGAACCATACCAACCTTCAGGCATAACCTTATCTACTAAATTCATTAATTTAGGAATATTGGTTTCTGGATCCTTCTCCAAATACTTCAAAGCTTGATTCATTCCAAACTTTTGAACACTACTCTGTAAAGAACTAAAATTCATAACTCTTCCTCCCTTTTCATTTATAGTTTCATTCTAGTTCTTTAAAAATGAGTTTTTAATAGACAAATTCTTAAATGTGTAAATATTTATGAACAATGGTCATTATTTTTATACCGTTTTGAGATATATGTCATATATGATTTATACATTTATGAACTACGGTCATTTATTGTATCAAAAAAAAGAAGGTGTTTTCACACCCTCTTAGATTTCATTGGCAGCTTTATATCCTGTACGAATAGCACTTGCGATATCTGCTGTTCTTTCACCACTACAGTCTCCTAGATAAGTGAATGGAACAGTTAACTTACTATCATCAAATACATTCTTTTTAGAACCTAATGCATTTACAATTGTATCCGCTGTTATTTCAACATTTGTTTCAACTTTTGTATTCACTGCATAGATTACATTATTTTTAATTTCACTAACACGTGTATTCACAAATTTTTGAACATTATGTTCTTTATAATCAGCTTCCATCAATGGCATCAGAGTTATCGATGAAGAAGCTGCAGCTAAGGTACGACAGTTATACAAGAATTACCTTGGCGGTCTTTCACTTACGAATGCTGCTAAGGAAGCCGGAATCAATGCATTGCATGCTGGTTCCAAGCGAATTATGCAAAACAAGCATTATCTCGGTGATGACTTTTATCCAGCCATCATCGATAAGGATACCTTCATTGCTGCAGGTAGAGAAATCAGGCGCAGGTCAACCAAACTTGGTCGCAACGATAGATTCAAAGAAATACCTGAGAAGAAGGCTCCGATACTCTTCCGCTTCGGCGATATCACAGAGTATTTTGACAATCCAGTAAAACAGGCTGAGTACTTATACAGCCTTATAGAAAGCGAGGTTATTTGATGGGAAATGTAATGGTCATCCCTGCCAAACGACAAATTGGTAATACCGGTCGTAAGCAGGATGCAAAGCCTAAACTCCGAGTCGCAGTGTACTGTAGAGTTAGTACTGACAGCGATGAGCAGGCTACAAGTTATGAAGCTCAGGTTGAGCACTATACAGAATATATTAAGAAGAACCCTGAATGGGAATTCGCCGGAATATACGCTGATGATGGTATTTCCGGTACCAACACAAAGAACAGAGAAGAATTCAACCGCATGATTGAAGATTGCGAAGCTGGCACCATCGACATGATTATCACAAAATCAATCAGCCGATTTGCTGTTGATTACCAAATTAATTGCTAACACAGTATTCAAATTAAATTGTACACATAA
>OGCQ01004410.1_pt1 | contig 11467 bp, 6 predicted proteins | sample 1570161 | NCBI WGS metagenome assembly OGCQ01 (sample SAMEA4384402, study PRJEB24528) | human gut metagenome
CCTGACTTTAACTTCTCAATTGCCTCATCGGCTGTCATAATCATATGATGGATCATCGCTAAAACCTCCTGTCTGCCGCCGGGACTGCTCTACCCACAGCAGTGCAATCCTTAATACTTTATATTATTCTTCAATTAATGGCATATTTATTAATTCTTGCAATTTTTTCTGTAATACAGCTTTATCCGGCAACTGCAATTTATACTCAGATACCATCATCGGAGATAATGTTCTGCTCATCGCATATTCTACTACTTCATCGTCTTTTGACGCACACAAAATCATTCCTACACTCGGATTCTCATTTTCTCTTTTCTTCTGACGGTCCAATGCTTCCAAATAAAAATCCATTTTTGAAATATATTCGGGTTTAAATTTTCCAATTTTTAACTCAAATGCAACCAGGCATTGTAATCCTCTATGAAAGAACAACAAATCAATCCTGAAATCTTCACCACCAACCTGCACCCGATATTCCTCATCTATGAAAGTAAAATCTTTACCCACTTCAAGTATAAAATCTTTCATATTCTGAATCAATCCTTTTCGCAAGTCAGATTCTTTGAAATTCTTTGGCAAATCTAAAAACTCAATAACATAAGAATCTAAGAATGGATTTTCTTTTAACCCTTTTATTGGCTCTGGCAAAATTTTTTCTTTAGAAAGCATATATCGTTCATAATATGAACTCTCAATTTGTCTCTCTAATTCTCTCGATGAATAAGATTCCTGTACACAAAGCGTTATATAAAAATGTCTTTCTTCTACAGTCTTTGCTTTCGACATAATCATCAAATGATTTGTCCAACTAATTTGTGTCAGCAGTGCTGACACAAATTCATCTTCACAATACATTTCATAGAACTGCTTCATTCTATATAAGCCGCGCCTGGTAAAGCCTTTTATTCCAGGAAATGCACTTTGAATTTCCTTCGCAATAGAATTAATATAATCGTCTCCAAATGCTGTATTCTTGGATTCTTTGCTTAGATATTCCCCAACTTTCCAATACATCTGAATTAGTTCTTCATTTACTCTTCTTAATGCATTATTTCTGGAATTTTCAATAATTTTAATGAGATTTCCCGCGAAACCAACTTCGCTTTTCATTCACATCACCCTTTATCAAACCACATATCTCTATTGCATCCAACTTTTATAATATATCTTAGCATTATTGGCGGTTTGCCTCAACCCAAAAGTACCTGAACAGAATACATTTTTACCATATTGTTGCCAGTAAAACCAAAATATTTAACAAAGACTCATTTTTCTTCTGACTCATCACCTCTCCGGCGCCTGCCGTGCAGATGATCGTTATATCTTCACATAAAAAATTTTCTCGGTTTATCTATCATCAATACACAGCAAAAAGGACATGGCTTTCTGCCAGCTTCTTTATCCCATGCCGTTCTGTGACTTCCTCCTGAAAACGTTTCGCGACGAGCGTGTTTTCAGGAGGAAGTACATCAGACGGCATGGATTCAAAAACTAACGATTATCCATGTCCTTTTCTCAAATATTGTTTTACCGATAAACTAAGAAAATTAACTTTTTTATGGAAGTAAATAACTATAATCTGCACAAACAGCTTCGATGACTTTCAGCAGGCCGAATGGCACGCTGCTTTCCTGTCCTTTTGTCCATGTTGTTTCTTTTCCGAAGAAACGAATCTTCGCTGTAACTGCTTCTTTGTCGATAACGGCAAATCCATCGTTCTTGCTGTCAGCCATATCGGCTTCTTTGGCAAATAACGTGAATTTGTCAAGGTATGGTGCACTTGCGTATGGGCAGAAGCTCTTGCAGTTGCCGCATTCGTTGCACATGTAGTCTACGTGAATGACCTGTGCTTTTGCCATACCTGGTACCTTGATTGAGATGTTGGCTCTGTTCGGGCATACATCTACACAGTTTTCGCATACGGTTGAACAGCCAAGGCAACGTTCGGATTCCGGTTTATCACCCGGTTCAGCCAGAATACCCTTCTTCGCATAGATGGAAACCGGATCTGCTGCGATGTCGCAGCTGCCTGAGATTTCACGGCCGCAGATAGCTTCTGCTGCTGTGATGGCCTGAGCCATTGCTTTGACAACGATGGATGGGCCATACAGACCATCACCGATAACATATACATTTTCTACACTGGATTCCAGAGTCGGGCTGACTTTCACGCGGCCTCTGTCATCTACCTGAAGACCATTCGCTTCATAGAAATCTGTCGGCACTTTTTCACCAACAGCTGCGATCACGCGGTCTGCAGGTACAGCCACTGTTTCATCCGTCTCAATAATGCCTGCACGACCGGATGCATCCAGTTCACCAAGCTTCATGACACGGCAGATCAACTGGCCATTTTCCAGTTTCTCAGGTGCCAGCAGTTCTCTGAACTCTACACCATCTTCTACAGCCAGCACTAATTCATGTTCATCAGCAGGCATGTAGCGTTTTGTTCTTCTATAAACAAGATACACATGCTCAACACCATCGCAGCGTTTTGCTGCACGAGCTGTATCCATCGCTGTATTGCCGCCGCCGATGACAACCACATTCTTGCCGATGGCCATCTTGCCATTTGTGCGATTGTAATCTTCAAGGAATGCCAGTGCATTCTGTGCTTCACCGCCCTCAAGCTTGAGTTCACCGCGTTTGTAAGCACCAACAGCAAGAATTACGCTGTCATATTCTTTCTTCAAAACATCTACAGCAGGTGCTTCTGTGTTATATAAAACTTTCACGCCTAATTTTTCAAGTAAAGCAGCATCCTTTGCAATGACACTGTCATCAATTCGGAAGTTAGGAATGATAGCGCTGACAACACCACCCAGGCGTTCACGTTTTTCATAAATTGTTACCTTTGCGCCAAGTCTTGCCAGATAGTAAGCCGCTGCCATACCTGCAGGACCACCGCCCACGACAGCAACACTGCCGCTGTAATCACCAGTTACAGATACGCTGTCTATAATAGCATCCATAGCCTGCTCAGCACATTCCAGTTTTGTATTTCTGATCTGTACAGATTTCTCATAGAAATTACGTGTACAATAACCCTGACAAGGATGTGAACAGATGGTACCAGTCATAAATGGCAGTGCATTTCTGTTCAGAATCACTTTCAGTGCTTCTTCATATTTGCCCTCACCGGCTAATGCAACATAAGTCGGGATTTCCTGATGAATCGGGCATCCATCCTGACAAGGTGCTGTATAGCAGTCAAGCAGCGGAACTGTCTCATTAGACTTTCTTGATGCAGGCAATTTGGCCGGTTTCACATGATGCGCATCTGTAATGGCATCTTCTGCCAATTTATTCAGTGCCGCCACATCGATACCCTTGAATTCGCCGACGCCCATTGCCTCAAGAGAATCTGCCATCTGCTGTAATCTCTGGTAGCCGCCCGGTTTCAGAATCGTTGTGGCAACTGTTACAGGCCAGATACCACATCCGACGATTCTGTCAATATTGAAAGCATCTGCACCGCCTGAATAGGAGATACGCAGTTTGCCATCAAATTCACGTGACAGTTTTGCTGCCAGTGAAATGGACAGAGGATACAGGGATTTACCTGACATGTACATTTCTTCGCTTGGAAGTTCACCTGCCTTAACATCTACAGGGAATGTATTTGTAATCTTCACACCAAATTCCAGACCCATTTCGCCGGATAATTTGATCAGTCGCTGCAGCATCGGAACGGCATCCACATACTGAAGATCATCTTCAAAATGGAAACGGCCGAATGCAATATAATCATAACCCATCTTGTCCAGTGTTTCTCTGGCAAATTCATAGCCAAGAAGTGTTGGGTTACATTTGATAAATGTATTGAGTTTCTTTTCTGTCAAAAGATAGGTTGCAATACGTTCGATTTCCTGCGGAGGACAGCCATGCAGTGTGGAAAGTGTAACGGAATTACAGATATCCGGTCTGATAGCTTCAATATCTTCTGCTGTCACATGTTTGAACTCGCTTACATGATCCAGCAGATACTGCTTACAGACTTTGAAGGTTTCTGTATCAGCTGCATTCTTCATACTTTCAATGAATGTGTTGACTTTCTCAGACTTGATACCCTCCAAATCATAACCAACACTGATATTGAACTGGAAACCATCCATACTGCCAAGGCCGTATTCCTTTGCCATAAAGGAAAGCAGGAACCATGCCTTAATGTATTCATCCTGTGCCTGAGGAACATAAAGCTCTGTAGACCACTCACAGTTGTAAGCTTCATCATCCGCTTTGATACATGGCTTGTTGACACATGCTGCCAGTTCATCACCATCCATGATCTGAACGGTTTTCAGTTCAAAGAAACGGCTGCCGGCATAATAAGAAGCCGCAATATTCTGAGCTAACTGGCTGTTAGGGCCGGCTGCAGGACCAATCGGAGTCTCAAGGTCTCTGCCAAAAATTGTCAGCGCTTCTTCAGGCGCTTTATAAGCACGATGAAGTCCAAAAAGCGTACCATGATTCTCTAATTCTTCAGTTACCCAATTCATTAACTGGTCAAAAGACATACCTGTCATTCTATCACTCATGAGAAATCCTCCTGTATTCTCTTTCAATCTCTATTTTTTTAATTCTATCTTCCCTTTAAATCTCTATTTCTTTTAAATCCGCGGCATCTGCCGGAACAGATGCCGCTCCTGTCCCCAATCTGATTAACCGTTGATGCTGTGCCACAGCTTTGCAGATTCCTCTCTGCATTTTGCCATTGCTTCTTCAACGTCAATCACTTTAATCTCACGGTCTTTCATCAATACACGGCCATTGGCAACCGTTGTCACAACGTCTCTGCCTGTCATGCCAAACAGAATATGGCCGTTGATATTGGATGCATCCAGCTGTGTTGGTGGGTTGTAATCCACAACGATGACATCACCGGCTGCGCCCTCTTTCAGAACACCAAGCGGTGTCTTAAAGTAACGATTTGCAATGGCTGCATTGTTCTCAAACAGCATCTTCGGAACTTCTCCCCATGCCGCATTGGCGTCGCAAAGATGATGTTTGTGCAGTACATTGGCCACCTTATAAGATTCGAGCATATCATGTGTATAACCGTCTGTACCAAGACCTGTCAGGATACCTCTGTGAACCAGCTCCATGGTTGGCGGGCATCCGCAGGCATTGCCCATGTTGGATTCCGGATTATGTACCACCATTGTGTTGGTATCTTTGATCAGATCCATTTCATGAGGGTTAATGTAAATACAATGACCCAGCAGCGTCTTCTCACCGAGAATGTTGAAATCCATCAGTCTGTCCACGATACGTTTGCCATATTTCTTCAGACAGTCATGCAGATCTTCAATGCCTTCTGCCACATGGATATGATAGCCGACTTCATCCGGTTTGTTCGCAGCTGCCAGCTCCATAGTTGCATCGGAAATTGTAAACTGTGCATGCATACCCATCATACCGGCGATCATATCTGTGTCATCTTTCAGTGCATAACGGATAAATTCCGCATTCTCCATAACAGATTCTCTGGCTTTATCCATGCCATCACGATCAGAAATCTCATAACAGAGGCAGGCACGCACACCTAATTCCTTAGCCACATCAGCGATTGTAAATAAGCTGCCGCCAATCTGTCCAAAACTTGCATGGTGGTCAAAAACCGTCGTCACACCATTGCGAATACAGGAAATCAATGTTTCAACCGCACTGTATTTCGTCTGTTCCAGTGTCAGATGGCGGTCGATCGTCCACCACTGACCATCCAGAATATCCAGAAATCCCTTCGGATTATACCCCTTAATACTTAATCCTCTGGCCATCGCACTGTAAATGTGCTCATGCGTATTGATAAATGCCGGCATGATCACGCCGCCCTTTGCATCAATGAATTCTGCATCCCCATACTGTTTCTTTATAGCCTCTGTTTCCCCCACAGCAGCGATCTTTGTCCCCTCAATCGCAACAGCACCATTTTCAACAAAGGGCATCTCATCATTTCTTGTAAATAACTTACCATTACCAATAACCAGCATCATTCCTGCCTCCTTCTTTAAAACTTAAATAAAATGTTTATTTACCTTATATACATAAATCTTACTCGGCTTTTTCTTCCACAGGTTCAACTGCACTGCCCTTCGGCTTTGGAAGAAGCAGATTCAGCACAACAGCTGTAACCATCGCCAATACAACCGGTGATTTACCAAAAATAGTTGTTACCCAAGCTGGGAATGTTGCTAATGCTGCATTCGCCTGTGTCACACCCATACCAAGGGCAATTGCCAGACCGACAATTGTTGTATTGCGGAAATCCAATGGCTGAGTTGTGATCAGCTTGATACCTGTCATTGTGATGGATGCAAATACAGAAATTGTTGCACCGCCCAATACACAATAAGGAATCGTTGTCAAAACTGCTGAAAATACAGGCACCAGACCTGCAACAAGCAGAATCACTGCCGCAATACGGAATACCTTTCTTGCTACAACCTTTGTAGAGGCAACAATGCCTACATTCTGACTGTAGGTTGCCGTCGGCAGACCGCCAAAAACCGCACCCACAACATTGCTGATACCATAAGCCACAATACCGCCCTTTAACTCTTCGTCCGTCGGCATTCTGTCCAGACCGCCTGTTGTAGTAGCCGAGAAGTCACCGATCGCCTGGATCGCATTAATCGCAAACAGTAAACCGATGGCAACACATGCAGACGGATCAAACTTAATGCCAAAATGCAGTGGCTGAGGAATACTAATCAGTGATGCACCGGTTACAGATGAGAAATCCACCATTCCGAAGAAAATGGAGATAATGTAACCAATGATAATACCTATTAATATAGAAGCAAGCTTGAAAATACCTTTGCCGTAATGGTTCAGGTATGTAACGATACATAATACAATAATTGCTACCAGCCAGTTCTGCCATGCACCGTAATGCTCATTGGATGTACCACCGGCCATATAATTGATGGCTGTCGGATACAACGAAAGACCAATGGCAAATACAACCGTACCTGTGATCAACGGTGGGAAAAACTTCCTGATCTGTTTAATAAACAGACCAACCAATAAAGCAACAATACCGCCGACTATCTGTGCCCCCAGTATGGTCGCCACATCATACTGAGTCGCTATAGCCTGCATCGTCGGAACATACGCAAAACTGATACCCATAATCATTGGTAAACCCGAACCGATTGCATACGCTCTGCCATGGAACAGCGGATAAAGCTGAAGCAATGTGGTCAATGCTGAAACAAACAACGCTGCCTGGATCAAAATAACTGAATCAGAATCGGAAAGACCTGCCGCATTGGCTACAATGATCGCCGGTGTAACACATCCTACTATCATAGCAGCTACATGCTGCAAAGACAATGGAAATGCCTGTAAAAATGATGGCTTACCCTCCATGTTAAATAAGTCATCAGCTGAAAGCCTTCTGCCTTTCTTACGTCCAAGATCTTCTTTACTATTCATCTTGTAACACCTACCTCCCTAAAAGTTTATACTTTTATGTATTTTCCTTTTTATCGTGTGCATATGATAAGGATATCATGCATAACCCGCGAACAGCTGCCAGACTATGTCGGGTTGTTTTGACATTTGATTAACAAACAGGGAGACTTCCACTCATTTGCTACACAATAACAAAAATATTTCCCTCCCTCATGGATGCGCATTTATTCAAGTTCACCAAAAGAAATATTCTCTGATTGTCATTTTAACATTATATTAGACAAAACACAAGCACTTTCTAAAAAAAATTTTTGATTCCTAAAAATTTTTTTGATTTTTCTCTTGCATTTTTCAGATAATCTGTTATGATGATTACAGGGAGACAAAATGAGACTTATCAAGCATAGTTTTATGGAGGTTCAGCAATGGCTAACAAAGCAGATAATCAAATCAAATGGGTATTAAACAAGATGCCGAAGAGTGATGACAAACAGGTCGCTAACATGTCTCTGGAGGAGATGTCGAAAGCAAACAATTTCCACAAGAGCTTTCCTCAGTATTCAGTTACACCTCTTACAGGACTTCCGCATCTGGCCGAATATCTCGGACTTAAGAAACTTTATGTAAAGGATGAATCCTATCGATTCGGTCTGAATGCTTTCAAGGTTCTCGGCGGTTCTTATGCAATCGCACGATACATGGCACAGCAGCTCGGCAAGGATGTCAGCGAAGTTCCTTATGATGTATTAACTTCTGAGAAACTCAAGGAAGACTTCGGTCAGGCAACATTCTTCACAGCAACAGACGGTAATCACGGCCGCGGCGTTGCATGGGCAGCGAATAAGCTTGGACAGAAATGCGTAGTCAGAATGCCGAAGGGTACAACACAGACTCGTTTAAATAATATTGCAAAGGAAAATGCAACAGTTACTATTGAGAATCTTAACTACGATGAATGTGTTCGTATGGCTGCGAAGGAAGCTGCTGAAACAGAACACGGCATCATGGTTCAGGATACAGCCTGGGAAGGTTATGAAGAGATTCCTACATGGATCATGCAGGGTTACGGCACATTAGCACTTGAAGCTGATCATCAGTTAGAAGCTGACGAATGTCGTCCAACACATATCTTCATTCAGGCAGGCGTTGGCTCACTGGCCGGTGCAGTTGTTGGTTACTTCGCCAACAGATTCAAAGAGAATCCGCCGATCATGACAGTTGTTGAAGCCAAGGCTGCAGACTGCCTCTTCCGCTCTGCTTCCAAGGGTGACGGCAGCCGCGTAGATGTTACAGGCGATATGCTCACAATCATGGCTGGTCTTGCCTGCGGCGAACCAAACACTGTATCATGGGATATTCTTCGCAATCATGCAGATGCATTCGTATCTTGTCCTGACTGGGTAAGTGCCAACGGTACACGTATTTACAGCTCACCAATGAGAGGTGACGAAAGAGTTATCTCCGGTGAATCCGGTTCCGTTACAATGGGTCTGGTTGCAGCAATCATGACAAAACCTGAATTAAAGGAACTCAAGGAAGCACTGAAACTGGATGAGAATTCTCAGGTACTTCTTGTTTCTTCTGAAGGCGATACAGATCCTGACCGTTATCGTGAAATCGTATGGGAAGGCTTATGCGGCACAGACAAAGAACCATTTGCTGATCTTCAGGAAAACTAAGCATTCGTTTTAACTGCCTTTGACAGTTATTACATATAAATAGAGAAACAATTTTGTAGCGTTACAATATATAAACATTATGGAGGGTAAAAAAATGTTAGACTTTAACAAAATCAAAGAAGTAGCACAGGGCTATCAGGCTGATATGACAGCTTTCTTACGTGCCATCGTTAAGAATCCTGGCGAAAGCTGTGATGAAAAGGCGCATGTAGAGACAATTGCTGCTGAGATGAAGAAACTGGACTTTGATGAAGTTGTCATCGATCCACAGGGCAACGTTATCGGTTACATGGGTACAGGCGACAAAATTATCGCTTTCGACGGCCATATCGATACAGTAGGTATCGGCAATATCAACAACTGGACATTCGATCCATATGATGGTTATGAGAACGAAACAGAAATCGGCGGCCGTGGTGTATCTGACCAGTGCGGCGGTGTTGTATCAGCTGTTTACGGTGCTAAGATCATGAAGGATTACAACCTGATTCCGGAAGGTTACAAGATCATGGTTGTTGGTTCTGTTCAGGAAGAAGACTGTGATGGCCTTTGCTGGCAGTACATCATCAACGAAGACAAAGTTCGTCCTGAATTCGTAGTATCTACAGAGCCTACAGACGGCGGTATCTACAGAGGTCAGCGCGGACGTATGGAAATCCGTATCGACGTTAAGGGTGTTTCCTGCCATGGTTCTGCTCCAGAACGTGGTGACAACGCAATCTACAAGATGGCTGATATCCTTCAGGATGTTCGTGCACTGAATGAAAATGATGATGCAGACGAAACAGAGATCAAAGGTCTTGTTAAGATGCTGAATCCTAAATACAACCCTGACTGGGAAGAAGCTCGCTTCCTTGGCCGCGGTACAGTTACAACATCTCAGATCTTCTACACATCCCCAAGCCGTTGTGCAGTTGCTGACTCCTGTGCAGTATCTCTTGACCGTCGTATGACATTCGGCGAAACATGGGAAAGCTGTCTGGAAGAAATCCGCAACCTGCCTAGCGTAAAGAAATACGGTGATGACGTTGTTGTTTCCATGTACAACTATGACCGTCCATCCTACACAGGCTGTGTATACGAAATCGAATGCTACTTCCCAACATGGGCGATTCCAAAGGATCACAAGGTTACAAAAGCACTTGAAGCTGCTTACCATGGTCTGTACGGCGATAAGAGAATCGGCGCTGCTGACACACTTGAAATGCGTCAGGCTCGCCCACTGACAGATAAGTGGACATTCTCCACAAACGGTGTTTCTATCATGGGTAGAAACGGTATCCCATGTATCGGTTTTGGACCAGGTGCAGAAGCTCAGGCTCACGCTCCTAACGAAATGACATGGAAACAGGATCTGGTTACATGTGCTGCTGTTTACGCTGCTCTGCCAATGTCCTATTGCGAATAATTTCAAAAAAGACTATACTATAAAAGTTAACGTATTATAAACCAATAAAACTTCCGTGCATCGGACAATTTTTAACCGGTGCACGGCACTTAATCAAACGGAGGATTATTATAATGGATGCTAAATTACAGGCTTATATCGACAAATTAAACGCACTTAACTTCAAAGAAATGTACAACGGTGACTTCTTCCTGACATGGGAAAAATCAGACGACGAACTTGAAGCTGTTTTCACAGTTGCTGATGCGCTTCGTTACATGAGAGAGAACAACATCTCCACAAAGGTATTCGAAAGTGGTCTTGGTATTTCTTTATTCCGTGATAACTCTACACGTACACGTTTCTCCTTTGCTTCCGCATGTAACCTTCTTGGTCTTGAAGTTCAGGATCTGGATGAAGGCAAATCTCAGGTTGCTCACGGCGAAACAGTTCGTGAAACAGCTAACATGATCTCCTTCATGGCTGACGTTATCGGTATCCGTGATGATATGTACATCGGCAAAGGCAACAAATACATGCATGAAGTTGTTGACGCTGTAACACAGGGCAACAAAGACGGTATCCTTGAGCAGAAACCTACTCTGGTTAACCTTCAGTGCGATATCGACCATCCTACACAGGCTATGGCTGATATGCTTCACATCATCCATGAATTCGGCGGTGTTGAAAACCTTAAAGGCAAAAAGATCGCTATGTCTTGGGCTTACTCTCCATCTTATGGCAAACCTCTCTCCGTTCCTCAGGGTATCATCGGTCTGATGACTCGTTTCGGTATGGACGTTGTACTTGCTCATCCGGAAGGCTATGAAGTATTCCCAGAAGTTGAAGCTGTTGCAGCTGAAAACGCTAAGAAATCCGGCGGTTCCTTCACAAAGACAAACAACATGGCAGAAGCATTCAAAGATGCTGATATCGTATATCCAAAGAGCTGGGCTCCTTTCGCTGCTATGGAAAAACGTAC
>OGCQ01004413.1_pt1 | contig 11454 bp, 8 predicted proteins | sample 1570161 | NCBI WGS metagenome assembly OGCQ01 (sample SAMEA4384402, study PRJEB24528) | human gut metagenome
ACTGCTTATTGCTTTTCGCAATTGAAGCAGGGGACTTACTTGATTCGGTTAAATATTATGCACGTTTCAGTGCTACAGAAAGTGCCTTGGAAACAATACTTCCCACTACAAAGCAGAAACCTGCCTCAATCAGTCCCTGAACTCCTACAAAGGCTGCCACAAAGACAATCGGATTACTTACACCAAGGGTGGAAACAATACCCTGAATATAATCAGTGTTGTAGAAGAAGAGACATAAAAAGCCCATGAAGAAGAAGGTATTCAGTAACGGACATGCCAGTGAAGCAATGTAATAGGAAAATTTCTTCGCCGGTGATTTATGTAATGCTGCAAAAATAAGTCCAGTGATCCATCCTTCCAGTACACGTGCCACGATACATACAATAAAGGTTGCTGCCGGGCTGATATTAAAAAGTGCAGCTGCGAAAGCAGAACTTCCTGTAACGGCCATATAGAAGCTGGTTGCACCGAAAGTAAATCCACATACAGCTCCGCCCTTCGGTCCAAGAATAATGGCACCTACAGCTACCGGGATGGTGAGAAGAGTGATGGATAAGCCGGGAGTACGAAGGTAACCCAGCGGGGTAAAGGACATGAGCAGAATAATGGCAATCATCATAGCCAGTTCTACCATGTAAAGAGTGTTACTCTTTTTTGCTACGTTTGTTGTTGTAGTTGTTGCGTTCATATAAATTCTCCTTTTGGTCTGATAAAACGGCGCAATGCGTCCCCTGCTTTTCAGACAGTTTAGAGTATGGGGATTAAGCGTTTTGAAAAATCTGCATCAGAATAAAAAGATATGAAATAAGAAATATCTTCCGGTAAAAATTTCCAGTGTGTAGACGCCTTACAGGTCGCCTCACAAATTTAACCAGACTGCGAAGTGGATGATTTGCTCCACCAGACTGCCAGATGTGGAAAACAGATGCATTTTCTTCCGAATAACGCTCCCGTAAACAATAACACATTTGATAAAAAACTGCAATGTTTTATAGCATGTTTGAAAATAAATACAGGATATAGAGTTACTGTGAACGGAGTGAACAGTAACTCTATATCCTGTAAGAAATGATTGATAGTGAGATTTAACGTTCCATCATACTGATAGACTCAATTCCTACACTTCCTCCACGCACCACTTCAATTCTGTGGAATTCTTCCTTGATTAGTTTCACTACTGCATCATTCTTGGTTGCTGTCTGGACAAATTCCAGAAGCAGGCTGTCTTTGCCGTAGTCAATGACCTTTGCTTTGAAGGTTTCGGCAATCTGAAATAGCTCAACCTTATCTTCTTTGGAGCAGTTGAAAACCTTAATATACAGAATCTCCTTCATGCGGACAAATACGTCGGTGAAGTCAATAACCTTAATCACCTCAATCATACGGTTTAACTGCTTTTTAATCTGTTCAAAAGTTTCGTCATCACTGACAGTTGCGATCGTCATTCGGGATACGGTAGGGTCTTCTGTTGTTCCTACTGTAAGACTGTCCAGGTTATAACATTTTCCGGAAAAAAGACCGGAAATTTTGGACAGAACACCTACCTGGTTCTCAACATAGAGAGAAATCCATCTTTTTTTCATTCCTTTATCCATAATAATTTTCCTCCTGATCAACAGTCCATAATCATATCTTCTAGAGTTCCGCCTGGTTTGATCATAGGATAAACCATTTCCTCAGGGTCAATGATGAATTCGATTACTGTAGGTGCCTTTGTATTCTTTTTGGCTTCCTCAAAGGCTGCCGCAATTTCCTCTTTCTTTGTGACACGGATTCCCTTTGCTCTGTAGCTCTCTGCAAGTTTAATGAAATCCGGGGTGTACTGTGGATATTCCATACCTTCAGTGCGGCGGGAAAGTGCTCCTGCACGCAGGTTGGTCATGGCATAGCGCTTGCCGTAGAAAAGCTTCTGCCACTGGCGTACCATTCCAAGATATTCATTGTTAAAGATACACAGTATAACAGGAAGCTCTTCCAGAACTGCAGTTGCAAGCTCCTGAATGTTCATCTGTACACCGCCGTCACCTGAGATAACGATGACCGGTCTGTCAGGATTCCCGATTTTGGCTCCGATACCGCCCGGAAGACCATAGCCCATGGTTCCCAGACCACCGGACATGATCATCTGCTTACCCTCTGTGATTTCAGCATACTGGGAAACAAGCATCTGATGCTGTCCTACATCTGTTACGATAATGCTGTTTTCAAACTGTTCATTGATCTCTTTCAGAATATCCATGGGACTTAACACATCGTTTGGACGCATTTTCAACGGATGTTCTTCTTTCCATGCCTGGATTTGCTCAAGCCATTTGCCGGTAGGACATTCCTGTACATATTCACTCATTTTTGTGATAGCTTCTTTTGCATCAGCAACAATGGGGATATCCACCTGAATATTTCTGGAAATGGATGCAGTATCAATGTCAATGTGGATAATCTGGGCATGTGGTGCAAATTCATGAAGCTTTCCGGTGATTCGGTCATTGAATCGGGTTCCGATGGAGAAAAGCACATCGCAGTTGCTGACTGCCATGTTTGCTGCATAGGCACCATGCATACCAAGATTTCCGATATAGAGCGGGTGGTCTGTAGGGAGGGAGCCTTTTCCCATTACAGTTGTGACAACTGGTACCTTTGTTTTTTCTACTACTTCACGGAAGATTTCGTGGGCGCGGGAGATTACTACACCGCCGCCTGCCAGGAATAAGGGACGTTTTGCTTTATTTAAAAGTTTGATGGCACGTTTGAGCTGGCCGATGTGGACATCTGTGTTTGGTTTGTATCCGCGGATGTTTACATTTTTAGGATATTCAGCGCTGCCGAGTTCTGCCATTACGTCCTTTGGAAGGTCGATAAGGACAGGTCCCGGACGGCCGGTGCGGGCAATGTAGAAGGCTTCTTTGATAATTCTGCCAAGGTCTTCACGTCTGCGGACAGTAACGCCGTATTTGGTGATGCTTCTGGTGATTCCTACGATGTCTACCTCCTGGAATGCATCGTTGCCGATGAGGTGGCGGGCTACCTGGCCGGTGAAGCATACAAGGGGAACACTGTCATAGTTGGCTGTTGCAAGTCCTGTTACAAGGTTGGTTGCGCCGGGGCCGCTGGTTACCAGACATACACCGACTTTTCCGGTGGTTCTGGCGTAGGCGTCTGCTTCGTGGACAAGGGCCTGTTCGTGACGGGGGAGGATGATTTTGACGTCGTCCTGTTTGTAGAGTTCGTCACTGATGTCGATGGTACAGGCTCCGGGGTAGCCGAAGAGGTATTCTACGCCTTCTTCTTTTAAGGCTTTGACTAAGAGTTTGTTGCCGGATATTTGTTTCATATTTGGGTAAACCTCCTTTGTGTATGTGGATGGGGACGCTCAGAAATTTCTGAGCTGTGTATTGGCCAATACAGGGTGGGGCAGAATGGCGCTGCGCTGATTCTGCTGAGTGCGGGGTGGCGGGTTTGATGTGACAGATTAAATGATGTTAGGGGCAAAAGGTATTTTGTCCCTTTCTCATGTTTGGCGGATCCCAAGTTCAAAAGCCTTATCGTGCAAGTACGAACGACTTTTTGCCCTGATATCTAAATATAGTAAAAAACGCCCTGGGCTTGTTTGCCCAGGGCGAAAATGTTTTCCGCGGTACCACCTGTATTCAGAGTTTGGCTCTGCACTTTGTCAGTACTGATATACTGTGTTCCTGTAACGTGGAACTGACGTTGAAGCCTACTTGGCATATCTGTCCGGATTTATGGAGCATCAGACTGAATATGCGGTTGGGTTCACTGCTCGAGGGCTACTTCTACAACTCGTTTGCGGAAGCTCGCACCGACCGCTTCCTCTCTGTGCTTTTCGGGGTTGTGTACTCCTCCCTGTCATGGCATTTGGCTGATAGATAGAGATATTTATTGTCCGGATAGGGTGGACAATTGTTTTCTTGGGTTACATTATACATTTGGAGAGAGGAAATTGTCAACGGGGTTTTGGATAATTGCTATAAAATTTGTGCTCTGGAATGAATTTGGGATACGTTGCTGAGAACGGGGTAAACAGTAATGGAATTGACAGATTTCTATATTGCTGATATAAAAAAGAAATAGTACAGCTGTTTAACCGAATCAAGCAAGTCCCCTGCTTCAATTGCGAAAAGCAATAAGCAGTGGGTGGGGACTTGCTTGTATCAGGAGGAGTGCAAGCTCCTTCTGATAAACTGCGGAGCAGTTATTCGGTTATGAGCAAGTAGCAAAGCGGATTGCGAATATCCGCTTGACTAGAAGGTATTGATTAAAAATATCTGTTATTATAAAAAACGTGCAGAAACATTGAAGTCGACAGATAACTTCAGGCTTGAAAGTTTATCCCGATTTTAAAATGTATCTGCACGTTGTTTTTTTGAGAAATTTCCATTGTATAACTTGCCTGATAGAAAGAAAGATTATATAGTATTAACCAAAATATAGTAAAGTAATGTGAGTCAAAATATTGATTGTTCAGGAGGATTTTATGGCAAAGAAGAAAATATATGCAGTACGCAAGGGACATAAAACAGGACTTTTTGCTACATGGGCGGAGTGCCAGAAGGCAGTAAGCGGATATTCAGGAGCTGAGTTTCGGGGATTTACAGAAAAAGAGGAAGCACTGGCTTTTCTGAACATGGAGACAGCAGGAAATGTGTCCGGTGATAAAGCAAAAGAAGCGGCAGGAATCGTGGAGGTACCTGAAAATATGGTCATTGCCTATGTGGACGGAAGTTTTGAGAAAAGCATTGGCAGATATGCTTTTGGCTGTGTGATCCTTACACCGGACGGACAGGAAATCCGCAAATCCGGAAGTGGCAGTGACCCTGCAGGAGTTGCCATTCGGAATGTGGCAGGAGAGATGCTTGGTTCCATGACTGCCGTAAACTGGGCAATAGAAAACAAATATCCGGCTGTGGAAATCCGCTATGATTATGAAGGGGTAGAGAAATGGGTAACAGGTGTATGGAGAGCCAAAACACCACTGACCAGCAAATACGCAGCTCATATGCAGGAAGCAGGAAAGAAAGTAAAGATTTCTTTTTGTAAAATAGCAGCCCATACAGGCAATCACTACAATGAAGAGGCAGATCAGTTGGCTAAGAGTGCGTTGCTTAAGACGGATGAAGAAAATTGGTTTTATTGAAAAACTGAGTCATATGCATATTGATTTCAAAATCTGCATATGTAATAATGCCGATAGGCGAAATGACGAAACTAATTCATTAGTAACACAGCAAAAAGCCCCGGAGGTGCGAACTCTGGGGCTTTTCTATTCCATTTTGGCAGGGTGGCTTATTCCCTAGGCTGACTACCAACTGCTATTTTCTATCCAGCCATTTGCAAACGTAATAGGCAATTACACTTGCCAGAATAGAAAGCATAAATGATGAAACAGATTATCTGCATATATGACATGCTTCACATGCAGATGGTGTGACAGCACATCCGCCCATTGCAGTTTCACGCAGTTCAGCAGGAAGCTTTCTGCCTACTGTAAACATAGCCTGTATCATTTCATCCAGAGGAATCAGCTGATGGATTCCGGCGAGAGCCATTTCAGCAGCGATCACCGCATTGGCCACACCAGCAGCATTTCTGTTCTGGCATGGATATTCTACCAGACCGCCCACAGGGTCACAGACCAGACCCAGCATATTCATAAGAACAGTAGATGCGGCATAAGTACATTCTTCAGGTGTGCCGCCCATCAATTCCACAACAGCAGAAGCTGCCATGGCAGAAGCAACACCAACCTCAGCCTGGCATCCGCCTACAGCACCTGCGACTGTGGCATTTCGCATTGCCAGGTATCCGATAGCACTTGCATTAAATAATGCCTGGATGATCTTGTCATCAGAGAGATGATAGTGCTCCTGCATTGCAAGCATCAGTCCGGGAACAATCCCTGCGGAACCGGCAGTGGGAGAGGCCACGATCAGTCCCATAGAGGCATTGGTTTCCAGAGTAGCCATGGCATAAGTAATAGCTTTTTGAAGGAGATCACCACAGAGCTCCTTTTTTTGTTGTGCATGCAGACTTAGTTTTCTGGATTCGCCACCGATCAGACCACCCATGGATGTTACCGGCTTGTGGATGGGAGAACGTGCGGCCTCTTTCATAATTTCCAGTACCCGGGTCATTTTTTCTTTCACAGTCTCAGCTGTTGTTTCCCCAAGTTCGATTTCGCGGATTCGCATGATCTCTGAAATAGGAAGATTTTTTTCTTCACAGAGTGTGAGCAGTTCCTGTGCATTTTTAAAATCCATAATAAAAATCCTCCTTTTTCTACATCTGTACGATCATAACTTCGTGAATATTCGGGTTTTCACGGATCACGGGGACAATGTCCTCCGGAAGTCTGCCGTCAGATTCTACGATGGTGTAGGCAATATCACCTTTTCCCTCGCGGAAGAGGCGCATAAATGCAATGTTGATCCTGCGGTCACTGAGACATTTTGTGATATAAGCCGCAACCCCCGGGGTATCCTGATGAATCACGATCACAGCACTGTATTCGCCTGTAAAATCTACCTGTACATGGTTGATCGCCACGATGCGGACCTTGCCGCCGCCCAGAGATTCTCCACGGACAGTCATTTTCTGGCCCTTTTCATTTTCCATACAGATATCTACAGTATTTGGATGGATATCTGTTTCTGTTTCATTTGGAGTAAAAGAAAATTCCAGACCATTTTCGTGTGCAAGCTCATAAGAATTCCGGATGCGCATATCATCTGTGGAAAAACCCATGATGCCCCCAAGCAGAGCACGGTCTGTACCGTGTCCGTGGTAGGTTCTGGCAAAGGAACCGTACAAAATAAAATCAGCTCTTTTTAAGGGACCTTCAAGCATCTTTTGGGCAAGATAGGAAATACGTGCCGCACCTGCGGTATGTGAGCTGGAAGGGCCGATCATGTTCGGCCCCATTACATCAAAAGCACTGATAAATGACATAAAAAATATTCTCCTGTGAATATGTGAAATATAGTATTGATAAAGTGATTTTATTGTAACATTTGTCTGCAAAAGAAGCAAACCTGTCATTACGTTAATATTAACAAAATTTAATGTAAAAAATAGTAAAACAGGGTTGCTTTTTCAGTGTGGGGCGGTTACAATAACAGTGCATTTCAGTTTTGAACAAATTGATAATTTGAAAATTTAAAGAAAAGGCAGGTGGAACAGAATGGATAATTGCGATTCTCATGGGCGAAGTAGTAGCACAGGATCTGAAATAAAAAGAGTATATGAGTATAGCAGCCCTTCTGTTCTGCTGTAGTCATATATTACCACGTCTTTTTATATCTTATCCTGTATTATGAAATCCCCCGAATCATGCAATTACATATTTGACAGAGGACAAGAGTAAGTGATGACAGAACTTACTCATTTGTTGTGCTGGAAAATGTATAGAGAAGGTAGCAGTAAACATAACAAGTGTAACAGACTGCTTTCTTTTTGTGTACTTTTATGTAAATAACGGAGGAAAAAGTAATGGAAAAAAGAGTACAGGATTATTCAAAAGAAATTCTGAAGATTATCCGCAGCAACACATCTCCGGCTGTTATGGCAGCCAGACTGCAGGATTATCATGAGAATGACCTGGCTGATGTATTACCGGTTCTGACTGTACAGGAGCGATGCAAATTGTACCGTATTCTGGATACAGATATGCTTTCTGATATTTTTGAATATACAGATGAGGAGAATGCAGCAGAGTATCTGAATGAAATGGATGTAAAAAAAGCAGCAGCCATTTTATCCAAAATGGAGACAGATGCTCTTGCAGATGTATTAAATAAAGTTGAAAAAACAAAGAAAAAAATACTGATCGATCTGCTTGAACCTGAGGTTCGACGTGATGTGGAGATGATCGCATCCTTTGATGAGGATGAGATCGGAAGCCGCATGACCACAAATTATATTGTGATCACAGATAAGCTGACAGTTAAGCAGGCAATGAGCAGTCTGATCGAGCAGGCTGCAAAAAATGACAATATTTCTACTATTTTTGTAGTGACAGAGCAGCAGAAATTTTATGGAGCGATTAACCTGAAAGAACTGATCATTGCAAGACGGGATGATCTGCTTGAGAATCTGGTGGTGACTTCTTATCCGTATGTATACGCGGAGGAAAGCATTGATGACTGTATTGAAGAACTGAAGGATTATTCTGAGGATTCAATTCCGGTTCTTGACAATGATAATCAGCTTCTGGGGGTTATCACATCTGCCAGTATCATTGACCTGGTTGATGATGAGATGGGTGATGACTATGCGAAGCTAGCCGGTCTGACTGCAGAAGAGGATCTGAAAGAGCCGCTGAAAGAGAGTATGAAGAAACGTATGCCATGGCTGATCATTCTTCTGGGACTTGGTATGGTTGTTTCCTCTGTGGTAGGAATTTTTGAAAAAGTAGTAACTGCACTTCCGATTATTATGTGCTTCCAGTCACTGATCCTGGATATGGCAGGTAACGTCGGTACACAGTCACTGGCTGTAACAATTCGTGTTCTCATGGATGAATCACTGACAGGAAAGCAGAAATTGGAACTGGTATGGAAGGAAATGAGGATAGGCTTGTGTAACGGCAGCCTTCTTGGATTCCTATCCTTTATACTGATAGGATTGTATATCTATCTGTTTAAGGGGAAAACACTTCTGTTTTCCTATGCAGTATCAGGATGTATTGGCGCAGCATTGTTGCTGGCAATGCTGATCTCCAGTGCAGTTGGTACATGTATTCCGCTGTTTTTTAAGAAGATAAAGATTGACCCTGCAGTTGCATCCGGTCCGCTGATCACTACGATCAATGACCTTGTGGCAGTTGTGACATATTATGGTTTGAGTTGGGTACTTTTATTAGAAGTATTGCATCTGGCAGGATGATAAATTGAATAGTAATAACAAGACGGATCCGGCATCTTTATTTGTAAGATGTCGGATTTGTTTTCTTATGAAATAATAATGTAAAATAGAAAAAAGGCGGTTGATATTATTATAAGAATATGTGATAATAATCTATTGCAATTCCCCAAAATATTAATTTGCTTTAGAAGGCAAAAAGTAATAAAAAATTAAAAAGGATAGTATATTGAGTTCATGAAGATATAAAACAGAGATACTGTTTCAGGATTCAGTATAGGCAAAGCAGTCGAAAGGCTGTGGCGCAAAGCTGGACATTATTCCTTTTTTGTATGTTGGAGAGAGGTTGAGAATATTATGTCAGAGCATGAAAGTATGCTTGGGAAAATGAATAACATCGAAATATATATGGGAAATAAAGATGCGGATATGGATGCAGATATCAATGCTTCTGCTCAGGAAGCTTTTAAATATGTACTGACTCAGAATGACCCTGTAGGGACAGTTGCCGGTTATTATGATGAAAAACTTAGTATCTGGACGATAAGCAATTTTTTTCTGCAGATTTTAGGATATGAACTTAATGAATTTATGGAAGTATCCGGTGGCTATTTGAACAATGTGATCTGCAATGATCAGGAGTGTTTCCTTTCTGCTGAAGAATTCAGGAATCTGCATGGATTCTATACAATGTATCTTATGGACAGCAAAGGCTCCCCCATATTAGTCAGGATTGTAAAAACAGATGCTGAGGATAATGAAGGACGGCCGGTATGGGTGTTATCTGCCAGGTCTGACCGTTCAACTCAGAATCTGGAACTGATCAATGAAATGGTGGAGAATGGTTTATGGAGTATAGATTATGATCAGGAAGAAACAATATCAAAGATGACATTGAGTGACACGTTCTGCCATATGCTGGGATTTAAAGATAATAGTGAAATACCGAACACTGCAGAAGCTGTATTGGGCAGAATACATCCGGATGACCGTTCTGAAATCATTGAATTTATGGAAAGAGTTCCTGGCGATTTTCAGCATGAAAAATATGAGGGAGAATACAGAATTTTAATGCGGGATGGAAACTATCAGTGGTTTGATATAAATTGCAGGGCTGTCCGGCGTATGAATGGTTCTCTCAGTCAGTTGGTGGGGGTTATTGTTAACATTGATAAACGTAAGAAAGCATCAGAACAGGAAGCAAGAGAAGAAGCTTTTCATCGTGCTTTTACTGATTTGAATATATGTGAATATTATGTCGATCTTCAGGAAAATACTTTTGAATCCATGAAAGTAGAGAATCCACTTCAGGAAATTTTCAGAAACAGTCAGACATGGGATGAGCTGATACAGAGGCTTCTTGATAATTATGTCTGTCCGGAGAGTAAAGTGGCAGTCGCACAAATTTATAACAGGGAATATATTATAAAGGAACTGGGCAAGATTAAAGGAGAATTAAGCCAGGAATGTAAGGTGATGATTAACGGAGAACAGCGTATTGTCAGCAATGTAGTGATGGCAGGGGATAAAGATGAGAATGGAAATCCCAAACATGCCATGATCTTTTTACGTGATGTGACAGATTCAAAGAATGCGGAAAAAGAGCGCAGAAAGATGCTGAGGCAGAATATTGCCATGGATCAGCTTCTCCAGGGTGTTACCAGAATTGTGGAGCGCTTTGCTGTCTGTGACCTGGACAGTGGACGGTATGACTATTATGAAATGAACAATGACGCAGTTTATCAGCCTGCAGGAGATTATCTGAAATTTATTCATTATATGTCTCAAAAATATGTGGTTATTACGGAATCAATCAATGCACAGATGGAATATCTGCTTTCGCCGGAACATCTAAGAAAGGTTATTTTGTCGGAAGAGGATTTGTATACGTTTGAATATTGTAATTTTGATAAGTCTTCTTACAAAGTAATGTCAGTGATTCCTGTGGAATGGAAAGGAAGCGTACTGTCGAAAGTTATGCTGATCGTTCAGGATATTGGTCAGAAGCATGAACTTGAGAAGCTGGCAAATACAGATGGACTGACCGGACTTTACAATGAGCGTTATCTTTCCACAAAATTAAAACAAAATGGTAAATTCCATAAAAAATTCGCAATGTTTTATCTGGATCTGGACAGGTTTAAACCGGTTAATGATACGTATGGACACGATATGGGAGACAAATTACTGAAGGCGGTTTCCCAGAGACTGCGTAAATGTATACGAAATACAGATTATGCTTTCCGGATCGGGGGAGATGAGTTTTCACTGATTATTGAGGAGGGCAATATAAATGATGAATTCTGTGAAATGATGGTCAGAAGAATAAAGAATGCAATTGATGCGCCCTTTGTGATAGAAGGACATATACTGTATGTGGATACAAGCTGTGGCTATGCTATTTATCCGGAGCACAGCCCTGAGATTGGCGATATCCGTATTATGGCAGATCACAGAATGTACAGAGATAAAATTCAAAACAGAAAAAAGATTTAATGGCGGATAAAAACAGAAAGAGAGACAAAATCTTTATGGATTTAAAACAATTACAGTATTTCGTAGTATGTGCGCAGACTG
>OGCQ01004422.1_pt1 | contig 11438 bp, 9 predicted proteins | sample 1570161 | NCBI WGS metagenome assembly OGCQ01 (sample SAMEA4384402, study PRJEB24528) | human gut metagenome
GATCCTCGGCAGCCGAGGTCGTAAAGATCCAGTCATCCAGCTCAAAGATAAAGAAACGAGGACCGAAAGCCTCCTCGAAACGTTTCTTGTTTCCTCGTTCGATCAAGACTTCCTTCGGGGAAAAGTTATTGAGTAATTTGTCGATATAGTCTATAGAACCCTCCGCCGTCATAAACTCGCCGGTAGAGATATCCAAGAAAGAGATACCACATACCTCCTTGGCGAAATGGATAGAGGCCAAGAAATTATTCTCTTTATGATTCAGTAAATTATCATTGATGGAAACACCGGGAGTCACCAATTCCGTAATACCCCGCTTCACCAGTTTCTTCGTCAACTTAGGGTCTTCCAGCTGGTCGCAAATAGCCACACGCTTTCCGGCCCGCACCAACTTCGGCAGATAAGAATCCAAGGCATGATGTGGAAATCCCGCCATCTCGACATGCTGCGCCACGCCATTCGCACGTTTGGTCTGTACGATACCCAGTATTTCCGCGCCAATCACGGCGTCCTCGCCATACATCTCGTAAAAGTCTCCAACCCGGAATAAAAGGATAGCGTCCGGATGTTTCGCTTTTATATCGAAATACTGCTTCATCAAAGGGGTTTCCACAACTTTTGCCACGATAGTAATCTTTTAAATGCGTTTACGAATTAATCCGCACAAAGGTACTATTTTTTTTCTATCCGTTTACTTTCTTATAATCCGCTAGAAAAGTAGCTAGCCCACTATCCGTTAACGGGTGTTTCAATAAGCCTTTAATGGCGGACAAAGGACAAGTAGCCACATCCGCCCCGGCCTCCACGCATTGGATGATATGCTGGGTGCTACGGATAGAAGCCGCTAAAACTTGGGTATCATAATCATAATAATCATACATTTCCACGATCTTACGTACCAGCTCTATCCCGTCGCTGGCAATATCATCCAAACGCCCGACAAAGGGCGATACATACGTAGCCCCGGCCTTAGCCGCCAATAACGCCTGACCGACAGAGAAAACCAGCGTACAATTCGTACGGATGCCTTTTCTGGTGAAATATTTTATCGCTTTAATCCCCGCTTCGATACAAGGTACTTTAACGACTATATTAGGATGTAAAGCTGCCAACTCCTCCCCTTCTTTTATCATGCCCTCTAAGTCGGTAGCGATTACCTCGGCGCTTACATCCCCGCCCACGATCTCGCAAATTTCCAAATAGTGTTTCCGTTGATTTTCCACCCCCCGGATTCCCTCTTTCGCCATTAAGGACGGATTAGTCGTCACGCCATCCAATACTCCCAATTCATTCGCTTCCCGGATCTGGTCCAGATTCGCCGTGTCAATAAAAAACTTCATAGCTTTAAACTTTAATGTTACGTATTTGTATAACCCTTCTGATTCGCTATTAGTTCTAAATCAACCGTCTCAATCCCCTACTAATTCCATATACAAGTCGTTAAGCCGTTTGCGGAGATATAAAACAGCGTATTTTTCCGGGATAGGTATGCTTCTTGATACGATCTATGATCTTAGGGAGACGATCGAGAAGAAGATATATTTTATTTTACAGACAAAGTATATTTCCTATCGATCCATTCGGCCAATGAAATACCGCCCAATTCTTCGATAGTCTCTTTCCTTTTATAAGGTTTTAGTTGATGAATACGTTTCCAAATATCATTAAGCCAGACCTCATATCGGTTAGGCAACATAAGTTCTGGACGGAATTCCGATATATCTAAGTCTAAATCATCACTATTAAGAAGATAGTTCTTTATTAAAGTCGCAGATTCTAACAACTCACCAACCACATGCGGTAAAGGAAAAGGCAGAAGTTCATCATTCAGTTTCAATTGTTGGCCCCCAGCGGAAAAAGTGTCCCGCATATGAAAATTAACAACAGACCGGCGCGTACATAACCATAAGGCAGCATTCTCATAATTCCCACTCACTACTTCCGGGAATAAAATAAATATCTCCGCTTTTAGTCTCTTATTCCTTTCCGGATCCGCATATTCTCCATTATCCACCCACAGGCTTATATTCATATCCGTATGCTCCTCCAAACTTTCCTCAGCGGAAGTGCCCAACCACCAAGGCATAGCTTTCTTTTTGGCTTTAATGGCTTTTTCCCTATAATATTTTCGAACGATCTCTATAGAATCCGGAGCATTCCTTAATTGATCATAAGCAACTCCCATCTTACTAAAAATAGTCTGCTCTTTCGTTAATTCCATATTAATCAAATAACGGGGAGAATGGGTAACAGCTATATCGGAGAGACAATCCTCATAAGGACGGCACTTAAACTCCGCCGTCTTACCTCCCAGTTTGCCGAAGAGCATATAGATATTTTCTACATTCTTATCACGTGTAGACTCCACGATGCTACTTCCCGTAGATGTCCAATGGTTCTCTTTTGTAGATTTTACCTCAACCCCATAATATTTCTCTGCGATAATATCTGGAAAATATTGGGCGGAAACCAAGCGTATCTCCTCCGCACGGAAAGGAGTTCTACCGCAAAGTTCTTTCATCACGTTCACTACTACATTTTCCAGTTCCTTACTCTTACAATCGCAATACGTACCCGGAATAGCAGCTGCTTTTTCATTCAAGTATGATTCCAGCATAAACATAAAATCCGCAAAAGCCTCATCCGCTTTTTGAAGATTTCTATTACGCACAGTAATAATATTCTCCTCTTCCATATTATCTCTTTTTAAAATACAACGGCCATAAAGTCTGTATGCGATTCGCTATATGATACGCTAATACCGGAGGAACCGCATTACCGATTACTTTATAAGCGCCTGAGGCACTTAACTCAAAACGTGTACTGTTCTTTTTATGGGAGACAAACGTATAATCCGGCGGAAACGTCTGTATCAAAGCACATTCTCGAGGAGTTAAGCGACGTTCTTGTAAACCGGCGTCTAATTCTTCCGTAATAACGCCCCCATGCTCCCGGGATAAACGACGGTATTCTATATTTCCATGATGCTCGGAACGAATCGTCGGGCCAATATTATCCAGCGCGATCTCCTTTTGACCTTGACAATGAGCTCCCATATATTTCGCCTGTGAATAATACCGCTGGGATGGATCTTCTGTCCTATCCGGTTCCTCCAATCCTACAAATACATCCCGACAAACCACCGGTGGCAATAGTTTCTTATCTTCCACGGTGCAAGCATGTGTCGGACTCGGATAAGGATCGTAAGCTTTGGGTATCTTCTCCTCTTGAAGCGCTCTTAAAGCCTTAACCTTTAACGCGGACTTACGTATCCCGATAAAAATCACACGCTCTCTAGACTCCGGAACCCCATAATTGCCCGCATGTAAAACTTGAGGATCTAAAACAATATATCCATCCCCAGCCGCATGGGCGAAGTCTCTCTGAATAATACTTTTCACGTCTCCCAGATTCACTAGTCCCTTCACGTTCTCCGCGATAAATATCTTGGGTCTCGTAATATCGATCACCTGCTTCATCCAATAGTAAAGTTTACCCCTCGTCTCTTCCGAGGCCTCATCGTCCTCACGCAATTTCCCGGTATGATCCTTATTCGACTCAAACCCTAAACGTTTACCGGAGACACTGAAATCCTGGCAAGGAAAACCTCCCGTGACGACATCTATATTTTTAGGGAAGACTTTTTTCCCCGCTCGATGCTCTTTCACCAAGTCTACGATACTCTTTGTATTATAAACGTTTTTATCATATCCGAATCGATCCATATATTGAAGCCAAGCGGTTTGTGCCTCTTTCAATATATCATTCGCAAAGACCGTTCGAAAACGATTCTTCTGTAAACGAACCCAGTGTTCATCGATAACCTCTTGAACCCACGTATTTTGAGGAGATATAGACTTACGATGACATATAAAATCCCCCTCGAATCCTAAATCCATGCCCCCACATCCGGAGAACAGGGACAAGACCCGTAAGCTATCCAACGATTCAATATCCTTTCCACCTCTTTTCATTTCCGATCCTTGCTATATACTATTTTTTTATCAAAAGAATCGCAAATCTACAAAAATCACGGGAAAAGCACTAGAATTTATTAGTCTTTGCTCAAAACAATCTTATGCAGGAAATTGTCCTCATAATAATCTACCATATAGATTATCGAATTATCTTCTGTCGCACATCCAGTGTATAGGCCTCTTCCTTTGGGTAACGAATAACGAGCTACCGGATTCCCATCCCAATCAAATTGCTCCAGATACAAGGGATTCGTTTCATCCGTATCTTTCTTTGATTCCCGGTAAACGGCATAGACATACTTGTCACTCGCGAAACAACTGTAATAATAGAGAGGATTATCCGGCGAAGAGGTAGTTTGTAAGGTTTTATCTCCAAATCGGCACATCTTCACATGGTTACCATCAAAGTCAAAGAAAACGATCCGGTCATGAAAGGTAAACGCAAATGCTTCTCGTTTTCTTGAAAAGCTATGCGCCAAATTTCCGATATAGAAAAACCAACCTGCTCCTTCAGCGAACAGGAAAGGTACGGTTCCCTTCACTATAGTATCATTCAAGCTTACCAATCCTATTCCCATTCCATCATTTGAACCTAGACTAACCTGCATCTTGCCATCTCCCATATATAAAGGCTTATCAGGGACTATCTTATTTTCAGGGATTTCAGCCAATTGATCATACTCCTCTAGTTTAAGGGTAGTGGACAAGCTAAAGATCCGATTATTACGTATGTTCCAGACGTAGCAAAGCTTATCGGTCTCTTCCGTGGGTATCATGCGTATATCATTGAACTCATCCGGTCCCTCGCCAAAAGGGGCTAATTGAGCAACCGTTTTATAATCGGGCAAAGAGAGTACATGCAAAAGATAGGCTCCCTCCCGCCACTCAAGGTGTTTAACGATGAGGTAGTTGCCTTTAGCCAATATATTCACTTCCCGAAGCTCGATCTCCAAGTCAATCGGTATCCGCTCAATAGAACGGATCTCCCCTTTCGGGAAATCAGATTTCTCTAGCTGAATGATATTCGACTTCGGTATTTCCGGATACTCCACTCCACCAAGTTGAACTAAATTAACAACTTGAGAATTATTTGATTTCTCATGTCCACATCCTGCCAATAGCAGAATAATTACGGCAATAGCACTAAAAAAGGCAACAATACGCATATCCCTAACTATTATAATATTCTACTTTCAATCCTATTCCCCCGGTTCAAGGCCCGTGACTTACCAAATTATTCCAGAGTCAATACCTAAAGCTTTCATTTTTTTTGGCATTAGCCTTATATTGAATAGTTTGTCAAAGATCGCAAACAAAAAATGCAAAAAGGCCTCAATAATTATTCAAAATTTATACATCATATACAAGCAAAAGCCATGCATAGAATTATCTCTCTACACATGGCTCTTTTTCACGTACTCTTTTCTTATAGGCAGTTATTCATCTTTGTTTTGGTTCTAAATAAAACATTATGTGTTTCTATATTTTATTATTCCATCATTTCAAAACAAAAGGAACATATACAGAGAGCATCAAATCCGAAAGATGTCCACGACGGCCATTAGCCGGTCCGTTATTGAAATGCTTCAAGGTATTGAAACAGCCATATTGATAAGAAAGGCCGAACTCACAATGCTTGCTTAAACGATATCCCACCTTCGCCATCACGGACAGATCAAACACGGCTTGTGGTTGTACATAAAGCGTAGGAGCGATACCGGCACCCAAATGGAATTTCTTGGCAAAACGCCAATTCCAACTAGTGGCTACGGAGATAGGCATGACAAATTCATCAATCGTCTCAGTACCACCTTTGAATATATGTGAACCACCTTCCATACCTTCGTAAGAAAGATAACGAGAAGACTTGACAGTTTCCATCTTTTGAAATCCCATCGTAACATCCAAGTCATAGAAGAATTTCTGTTCCGGAAGGAATCGGAAGCGATAACCGATCATACTATTCAATTTATAATCGTTCCGATAATCCAAATTCGATTTATCACCCAAAGTAGTCTCCTTCCAACCATCCTGCAAAGGAAATCCAACACCAGCACCTACTAATAACCCATGCTCTACTTGGGCAAAAACAAAAGCTGAAGTAGAAACAAGTAATAAGAATAATAAAATCTTTTTTCTCATAACAATTGTGTCGTGTATTTATATTTGAAAATCAACTTTTGATGTTCCTCTTTTGCTTTCTGGTATTTCATCTGACCAAATTTCCATCCTTCCTGAAAGAGACCACATAGGTACACCATTACCATACCTATCATTTTTTCCAAACACACCTAGATTATAAGTTTCCTTACCATAAGGATCTACTATATTCAGAATAACTTGATTATCATGACTTATAAAATATCCTCCTTGAGGAGCAGGCGCACCAAAGCCCAATCCAGAACCTTTCAATTGATACCGAAAGTGAACACTTGCATGATGTCTCTTCCAAAGAACCTTTTTTCTTTGACTAAGTAATTCACACTTTACTTTCTTATATTCTTTACCGGCAATCCACATTGTTCCATCTTCCAATGCTGGCATAGCTCTAACTTTTACGAAAGTACCATCCGACTTCGTATATTTTACTTCTGCCTTATTTGTACTAGTAGCTTCCGATGTTGACATATCATCTCCATACAATGATATCCCTGGTCCGAAATATTCCTCTAAAGATTCATACACAGAAGCATGCACAACACTATCTCCAATTAAAAACAATCCTTGCCTATTTACAAAAGGACTATACGTGGAACCTTTTAATTTATAATGCGCAATAAAATCTGTAGAATCATAAGGTTCAAACATGAAAACATCATCATATTTTTGTTTGAATTCTTTGATTTGATGAGCAGGCCAAGGTTGGCTAAGATCTTTCTCATAATTGTCTACAATAAGCTCCTGTTCTTGATCTGCTTCTTGCATAAGTTGCCATTGACTTACGAAACCAACTCCCGAGAAAATATTATTTATCTCTTCTTCTGACATATCGTTCATCTCCCAAAGCATTGCATTAAATACGGAATCATTCTTGAACTGAATACATTTATCTCCCGCATAATCTACAATTTGAAAATCTGCTTCACCAACAAAAGCCTTTGTTTGTAATCCTGTCGTTTCAGCAACATTAATCAATTCCGAATCATTACTACATGATATCATTAATAAAGTACATGCAGATGCTAAAAGCACTGTCTTTTTGTCCATACTTCTAAAATTTAAATTATTTATAAATTAAAAAAACCTTCTGCATAATTTTCTGAATCTGATATATAAAGGCCATAGGATCCAGAAGTACATTCATCTAATGAGATAATACTAGAAGAAACATTTTGTGTATCTATCATTTCCTCATAAACAATATTTCCATTAGTGTCTGTAACAGATACTCGTACCTCTCCTATATATTCTAAGAACTCCAAGGATAAAACTTTTGAGGTTTCATCGATATCAGCTATTATAGGTACATCTAAACTAATAGATCGCTTTTTTTATCACCTAATGTACCTTTTCCATGCAAAGGAACACGACGCGCAAATGATGATATACAAATAAAAATCATAAATAAAACGGCCAGTAGCCCTCTTAAATTTTTCATATACACTCTCTTTTTTCGTTATTGTTTACGACTGCAAAAATAGAGAGTTCATATGACATAAAGAGTACAAAACCTTCAAGAACGTATGGACAAGCAAAAAATAGACAATTATTTAATAATCAAATAAGTAAACCAATACATAGATGGACAAAACGCTAAAATTGTATCTAAACAGAGCCTATAACAGGCTAAACAGGTTAAATATGGATAAGCGACTCATAGAAATCTTTCTTGCCTTCCCAATGTAACTTTTTCCGTACCCGCAAGCGTGTTTTGTCTACGGAAGTTGGCTTGATATTCAAAAGTATGGACATGGCTTTCGTATCTAATTTGAATAAGGTAAGAAAACAAAGGTGCATTTCCGAAAAAGATAGGTCCGCGTCTCTCAATGCCTTTACAATATCAGGATATACCTCCACCATCAACACTTCTATATCAATCCACATCTTCTCATCGATTACCGCTTGTGAAGCTTTTGACCAAACCGTTTGAGACATCTTCTTTATTTTTTGAGCTAAGCTAGAGTTTAAAATCTTTATTTCTCTTAAATTGATTAATCTATGTCTCAAATCCTCTACTTCTTTTTTTATATTTTCATAGGATACTAATTCCTCCTTTGCTAGATGTAATGAATTTTCTTGCAACTTCAATTGCTCTTCTTTCTCACGCAATTCTATAGACAAATGATATATATTTTGATTTAAATCATTTATTTCCTCTTGTTGTTTCAATAGTGATCTATTTTTTCGTCTCAATGCCATTAAATAGAAAATGACAAGTAAAGCAATAGCAAATAATAAAAGCAATATAAACAGATAGCTCTTTTGATTCTTTAAAACCAATTCTATATTTTCATTGTGCAATTTCAAACGCTCATATTTTTGCTCTGCATCATATATATCTACAGATTTACTTACATTTATAAGAGAATCTTCTACTTCAACATATTTTTCATAATCATTCAAAGCACTTTGCAAATCACCTTGTCCTCTTTTTATCATATAAGAATAATAAGCTATAGAAGCTGGTATGAATCTATTATGAGTAGATATATTACGAACCTTATGAAGGTAATATTCCGCCTTATCTAAATTGCCTCGCTTTTCCTCAATATCAACCAATAACAAATAATATGAGGCTACATTTTCCGAGTCTATCTCTATACATTGTAATACATAGTATTCAGCCAAGTCATAATTTTCTAAAGCACTATATGTATTAGCTAAACCATTGTACACATACTCCTTAACCTCATTCATATTTAAAGAATCCATTATCGCTTCAGCTTGTTTCAATGGTGTCAGAGCTAAATGGCTTGAATCAGCGATCATATAGATATTTCCCTCATTTACAAATGCACGTATATAACTTTTGATATTATTTGCTAACCGAAAATATCCACCACTTTCCTGATACCTTTTAGCGGATAACATAAAACGCTCATCTACCTCATACAAATCCCCCATATAACTACAAATATACCCGGCACGATTATAGTTCTTAATCGCCAACGCTACTTTCAGCGCATCGGAGTAAGCCCTCATTGCCTTCTCGTACTCTTTATCCTCCACGTACGAACGCCCCAGATAAAGGCCGATCTCAGCCTCCTCTTCCCGCATCTTTTTCTTTTGATAGTATTTCAAGGCGATCTCAAGCTGGTTCGTATAAGGCATCTCGTCCTCTATTTTATCGGCGGCACGTGCGTATAACATACACCAACGGGCTATCAGACGGGGACTCATCTCTTCCGGGAGCGGAATGGAATCCAATGTAGTGATTACGCTATCCGGATAGGCATCAAACAGGCGTTCCGCCTGATTGATCAAACGGATTTCCTCAGATTCATTTTGGCATCCTACCACAAGGAAAGTCAAGGAAGTTAATAGTATATATATAAATGACTTCATCCTTTATTATAGATAAGCAAAATTAAATATTTTTAATTCATAAACAAACGATAGAACAACAAAATAACAAATACAAGAAGAAAAAACACACAATAAGTCCATGCAAAGGTATCAAGTTATATATACATGAATATCAGTGATATAAAAACATCATCATGTTTTCCGGAAAACACGTACATGTTTTTCCAAAAAGTCGTACGTGTTTTTCATAAATCACGTACGTGTTTTTCCCGGAAATCTTATAAGGAAAATAAGAACACATAAAAAATAGACAATAAGCCGGATCAGCAATAATTCATTGTACAACTTACAAATGCAACCAATCATAAATATCCAACTAGCTTATTGCTTATCTCAATTATTTTACAAACCTTTGCGACCATAATATTAAACTAAAATCTTTACTATGGAATTACAAACGATACAAAACAAGATTTATGAGATCAGAGGGCAAAAAGTCATGCTGGATTTTGATCTGGCGGAAATGTATGGAACGGAAACCGCCCAACTGAAACGTGCGGTCAGACGTAATATAGAACGCTTTGAAGGAGATGATTTCATGTTTGAGTTAACCAAGGAGGAACTTTCAAGATGCCAATTTGGTATCTTGAACAAAGGAAGAGGTAGTAATTTCAAATATAAGCCTTTTGCTTTCACGGAATTAGGGGTGGCTATGCTTAGTAGTGTGCTAAATTCTAAAACTGCCATAGAAATCAACAGAAACATTATGAGAGTCTTTGTCGCTATTCGGAATTATACCTTACAAGCTACCACTAGTTCCATCGAAATTAAAGAGCAACAAGAACGTATCAAATCTCTTGAAATGGCTAATGAAGAAACGCTTTGCGCTATCAATGATCTCAGTGAAGATACCCAAAAGTCTTTGGATGATATTTACATAGCTCTTTCCGAACTGGCTACAAAGAAAAAGAACAATGCTAAAAGACCTAAAATTGGTTATATCAAATAAAGTAAACTAATAAGTTCTTATACTATGGAATTACAAGCGATACAAAACAAGATTTATGAGATCAGAGGGCAAAAAGTCATGCTGGATTTTGATCTGGCGGAAATGTATGGAACGGAAACCGCCCAATTGAAACGTGCGGTCAGACGAAACATAGAACGCTTTCCTGATGATTTTATGTTCACATTAACAATTCAAGAATTTAACAACTTGAAAAACAATATGGTATGCCAAATTGGCATCTCAAAGAAAGGAGGTAACCAATATGCTCCATTCGCTTTCACGGAGCAAGGTATAGCAATGCTTTCTTCTGTACTCAGATCCGATACAGCCATTAAAGTCAATATCTCTATCATGCGTGCTTTCGTCGGCATACGACAAATAATAAGTTCTTCCTCCCCTTTGCTTGAACTCCAACAAGAAGTAAAGGAACTCAAAGCGTATATCGAAGAAGCATTTGCCGATTACAACGACATCAACGAAGATACCCGTACGCAACTTGAGCTAATCAATCTGTCACTCGCTGAGTTACAAGCGAAAAGAACCGAGAATCAATCTCGCCCCCGGATTGGTTACGTGAAATAAACAGTTCATGTAAATAACTCATATAAAATAAATAAATTCACTAACTTTGTGGCCTTAAATAGAAAACGATACAAAAACGATAAACGATCATGGAGTACAATTTCAGAGAGATTGAGAAGAAGTGGCACGACTACTGGATTGCCGAAAAGGTTTATAAAGTCGAAAAGGACACGAATAAGCCTAAATACTATGTATTGGACATGTTCCCCTATCCTTCCGGTGCGGGATTGCACGTTGGCCACCCGCTCGGTTATATAGCTTCTGATATTTATTCGCGTTTCAAACGTTTGCAAGGTTTTAACGTATTGCACCCGATGGGTTACGACGCTTACGGACTACCCGCCGAGCAATACGCCATCCAAACCGGACAACATCCGGAGATCACGACAAAGAATAATATAGCC
>OGCQ01004423.1_pt1 | contig 11437 bp, 4 predicted proteins | sample 1570161 | NCBI WGS metagenome assembly OGCQ01 (sample SAMEA4384402, study PRJEB24528) | human gut metagenome
GTATGGAAAAATCGTATTTATTACAAGTCGCAAAGCACGAGTGCTTACAAGTAATGGAACCCTAAATACAGAAGGATCGCTGATTGATAATATACGGATACGGGTAATCAAAGCACTGAAAGGAATCACCGGACTCTTTATCAAAAAAACGGCATACAAAGATAAAGACTCTAATCTCATCAAATAAAGTCTCATCAAAATCATTATGAATATGGCAAAATATATAGTAAATATCATCTTAGTAACAGCTTGTCTTTTCACCTATACTTCCTGTATAAGAAAAATGAATCTATATGATGAGAATAGAAATACAGGACAAGACAATAACGAAAAAGATACAGATTCTACTCCCATCTATACGTATCCTTTCGACAAAGAAACAACAAACGTTACAGCAGAAATCATTATCCACACAAAAAAAGAAATACAGACCAAAGATATTAATGTCGAAATCCCTCATTTAAAATACAATAAGACATGGATGTTGATGCTCACACAAGACGACTGCATGCAGGCTGCTTTTTGCCGTACGTGGGCTGCAATAAACGGTAAACCGATCTCAAGTTCAATACCTTATCCTACTCCAACTCCCACTGATCAGAATATGAAACATCAATTATATTTTGACATCAAACATTTGCAAAAAGGGGATCTTCCCCCTACTATTATTTCCGCCAACCAATCTTTGGGATGTACAGACGGAGCAGGAAATGAAGTTCGGTTTGCTATTACTACCACTCTTGCCCCTGAAGAAAAATGGATGGATGCTGAAACAAACGTACTGCCGGGGTTTACTGCAAATTATTATCGTTTTTATATGAAATCCGGACTTATATGGGATAACATACGAGAGATGTTGAACTATGGAACAGGCATTGCCCTCCATGATGTAATGACAAAGGATGCTAATGATCCAATGCAAATATTGGAACATTTTGATATTGCCCAAAACATTATTGTAGAGAAACTCACAGGAAGGGGATGTAAATTTCTTGCTGAACCCAATGGAAATAAAACATACGTAACTGCTGCTCTTCAATGTCCGGAAATTCAAACGATGACCGCACAAGCAGGAGCAATTACCCTATATCCGTATCAAGTGTCTGAAACTTTACAAAAATCTCTGATAGAACGGGAGTTTAACGATTCACCTGCATACTTTAAACAACAGATTACTGACCTGCTAAAATTACCCAAAGAAGAACGTAAAGCAATCTGCATAGGTGTTCATGGTACGGACAACAATTGGATCGACTTTTTATTATGGTTAAATAGTAATTATGGTAAAGATGGGGATGATTCGTTATGGTTTCCAAGCCAGGAAGAATATTATGAATATAACTATTATCGTTTAAACAGCCATATTAGTATAGCACAAATAGACGCAAGTTCTTTCAAATTAACTGTAAATTTACCGGGAGAAAAGTTTTTCTACTATCCTTCTACCACTATCAATTTGTCGGGAATTAGCATGTATGACATTGCTTCTATTGAAACGAATAATGACGTGACCGGACTATCTTATGCTGACTACAAAGACGGCATCATGCTCAATATCGACTGTCGGAAATACCTGTTTGAACACGCCGAGAACTTCGTAAAACGATACGAGGCCAATCCTTCCGATGCTTCCAACAAAGCAGACGCCCTCTACTTTGTAAACATACTGAAAGAATCGGCTAAAAAAGAGGCACTAAAAAAACGACTTCAATAAATCAACAAATATCTATTAAACGAAAATACAGCTATGAACGAAACTCTCACCCTCATCCTCGAAATCATCTTCTGGTTCGCCCTGTTCATGGTGTTCTACACCTATCTGGGCTACGGCATCGTTCTCTACGCCCTTGTCAAGCTGAAAGAGCTTTTCGTGAAACCCGTGAAACGGGTGCTGCCACCGGACAGTGACCTGCCGGAAGTAACCCTCTTCATCACCGCCTTCAACGAAGAAGACGTGGTGGACGAAAAGATGGAGAACAGCCTCGCCCTGGACTACCCTGCGGACAAACTCCGCATCGTCTGGGTGACGGACGGAAGCGATGACGGCACAAACGACCGTCTCCAAACCCGCTGGAACGGAAAAGCAACCGTCTACTTCCAGCCGAAACGGCAGGGAAAGACAGCCGCCATGACACGAGGAATGACACTCGTCCGGACCCCGCTTGTCGTCTTTACGGACGCCAACACGATGGTCAACAGCGAGGCAATCCGTGAAATCGTACTGGCTTTTCAAAACCCGAAAGTAGGCTGCGTGGCAGGAGAAAAACGCATAGCCGTACAGACGAAAGACGGAGCAGCCGCCGGAGGCGAAGGCATCTACTGGAAATACGAATCGACACTGAAAGCGCTCGACTCCCGCCTCTACTCGGCTGTAGGCGCTGCCGGAGAACTGTTTGCCGTCCGCCGCGAACTCTTCGAACCGATGGAACCGGATACGCTGCTCGACGACTTCATCCTCTCTCTCCGCATCGCCATGAAAGGATACACCATCGCCTACTGCACCAATGCCTACGCCATCGAAAGCGGATCGGCAGATATGGGTGAAGAGGAAAAACGAAAAGTGCGCATCGCTGCCGGAGGGTTACAGTCGATCTGGCGTCTGCGCCCGTTGCTGAATCCTTTCCGTTACGGAATCCTGAGTTTTCAGTACACGTCACACCGGGTATTGCGCTGGTCCGTCACTCCCTTCCTGCTGTTTGCGCTGTTGCCGCTGAATATAGTCGTTTTGCTACTGGGCGGATCTCCCCTGTTTTACGGCATCCTGCTGGGGTTGCAGATTCTTTTCTACGGAATGGGATACTGGGGATACTACCTCTCTACCAGACAAATAAAGAATAAAGTACTGTTTATTCCCTATTATTTCTTATTCATGAACGTAAATGTGCTCAAAGGAATCGGCTATCTGAAAAGAAAAAAAGGAAGCGGTGCCTGGGAAAAAGCAAAACGTGCCGAAAAATAAGAACAGAGAATCAAATATTTTGCTATCTTTGCATGAAACAGAATCTTATAAATCTAATCGGACAAGCATGAACAGAACATTACATGAGGCAGATAATGCGCAGAGAATACTGAAGTTGACCGCCGACACCATGCTATTAGTCGATAGAAATGGCATTTGCATTGATATTGATATTCATAGCAATTTATGGTTTTTACAAGAAGAGAGGCTCTTAGGAAAAAATATATTCGAACGGATGCCCGAACACACCCGTGAGAAGGTTTACAGCACCTTCCAGACCGTGCTTCGGGAACAGCGAAGCATCAGCAAGAACTACAAGCTGGAACTGGAGGATAATACCTATTATTTCAAGTGTATCATGTATCCTTACGATGACATGGTGCTCTGCCAATATCGGGACATCACCCAGCGAAGCAACGTGAAACGCCAGCTGGAACAGGTGAACCGAAATCTGAGGGAGATACAGAAAGTGGCTCAGATCGGACAGTGGATGTACAACACTCGCGACAATGTCTTCTATTATATGGGCTACACCGGAGTGTTATGCGAGGAATCTTCCAGAAGCATCTCTCTGGAGAAATATCAGGAATTTATCGTCGAAGAAGACCGCATGAGTTTCACCAACTGGTGCCGGAAAAATGAGGAAGGACTCAACGAAGATAGTATCAGCTATCGGGTCCGTGTCGCCGGAGAGATTTACTATATGCGCCTTCAGGCTTATCTGCGAGACGAACTACCGAACGGCAGCTGCAACATCGAAGGTTACATCCAGAACATCACCGACATACAGCGTCGCAGAAACGACATCAACACGCTGACGCACGCCATCAACAACGCAAAGGAGAGCATCTTCGCCGCCAAAGAGGACGGTACGCTGATCTTCGCCAACCGCCAGTTCCTCCACAACCACGGCATCCCGGAAAGTGAGGAGATCGGCAAACTGAAAATCTATGAAATCGCCGGCGATATGAACACGCAGAAAGACTGGCATGAACGCTGCAAGGATATCCTGCACGGAGGAAGCAGAAGTTTCGTCGCCCATCATCCTTCGAAAGTCAGCAAGAATATACTGGCTTACGAGGGAATCATGTATAACGTCACCAACGACTCCGGTGAAGAAAGTTACTGGTCATTCTCCCACGACATATCCGAGCGACTGCACTACGAAGCGCAAATCAAACGGCTCAACCTGATCATGGATACTACCATCGACAACCTCCCCGCCGGAATTGTCGTCAAGGAGATCAACAACGATTTCCGCTATATCTACCGCAACCGGGAATCGTACAACCGGAATCTGTGCATCGGCGAATCTATCGGCAAGAATGACTTCGACTACTATCCCCCCGAAGTGGCAGAAAAGAAAAGGGAGGAAGATACACTAGTTGCCACCACCGGACAGGGACTGCACTGGACAACCGAAGGGAAAGACAAAAACGGAAACGAGATCATCCTCGACAAACGGAAAATACGGGTGGACGGAGACGAACTTTCCTCCCCCATCATCGTCAGCATCGAATGGGACATCACGGAGCTGGAAAAGATCAAACGGGAACTTCAGACATCCAAAGAGAAGGCCGAAATGTCGGACAAACTGAAGTCTGCTTTCCTCGCCAATATGAGTCATGAAATACGCACACCGCTGAATGCCATCGTCGGCTTCTCGCACCTGATAGCCGAAAGTGAAAATAAGGAAGAACGTAAAACATTTTATGAGATCGTCGAGGCCAACAACGAACGTCTGCTGCAACTGATCAACGAGATTCTTGATCTTTCGAAGATCGAATCGGGCATTATCGAGTTCACCAGCGCACCAGTAAATATCAACAGTCTGTGTAAAGAAGTACATGACGCTCACGTATTTCGCACGCCGCAAGGGGTACAACTGATCTACGAGCCATCCGAAAACGGACTGGTGATAGAGACTGACAAGAACCGGGTGTTCCAGGTGTTCTCGAATCTGATAGGTAACGCATTCAAATTCACGAAAGCAGGCAGCATTAGTTACGGATATAAACTGGTAGGTAATCAGATCGTTTTCCACGTGACTGATACCGGTACGGGCATCGAACCGGAGAAGATAGGACGTGTGTTCGAACGTTTCGCCAAGTTGAACAACTATGCGCAGGGGACGGGGCTCGGACTGTCTATCTGTAAAACAATTGTCGAACGGCTGGGAGGTGAAATCTCCGTTTCTTCGGTGGTAGGTCAAGGGACGACTTTCACGTTCACCCTGCCTTACGAGTCGGATCAATCAACCGGAAATACGAAGGAGGAAAAACGGCAGGAAGGGAATGCAAATGGAAATCCGACCGGCACGAGTTCGATGAAGATTGACATGGCTTCTACGGAGACGCCAGCAGATACGTCTGTCAAGGAGGATTCTGAAAAGACTTCCGGAAGTACGGACGATGATAGTTCCGGTAGTATTTCCGCCAATGCCTCTCCAAGCCAGCGGACTATTCTGATAGCGGAAGATGAGGACAGTAACTTCGACTTGCTAAAAGCTATTCTTGGAAGAAAGTACAGGCTTATACGTGCACGAGACGGTATGGAGGCCGTTACCTCATACGATGAAGCGAAGCCGGACCTTATTCTGATGGATATCAAAATGCCTAATCTCGACGGTCTGGAGGCTACGAAGATCATTCGTGAGCTTTCTCCTACTGTGCCCATTATCGCACAAAGTGCTTATGCTTATCAACAGGATCAGATAGCTGCAATGGATGCCGGATGCAGCGACTTCATCGCCAAGCCGATCTCTCAAGCGAAGCTCAAGGATATGATTAATAAATGGTTACCATAAAATGAAAGCCTTATATAGATTACTTTACTACCTGTCTATCCTGCTGACGAGCATTCTGGCAGGTTTCACATTAGCCGGAGCCTTCGCCGGAGATGCTTCGCCGGGCGGCTTTAAGCTGATGCCCTTTATCGGATTGGTTCTGCCGATGCTTTTGCTGGCTAATGTCGCCTCTGCCATCTATTGGACGGTTCGCTGGCGATGCTGGGTTTTCATTCCTTTAATCGCCATTCTGGGAAATTGGGGGTATCTGACCCGTGTCCTCCAGTCCCCGCTTTTCGATTCGGCTTCCCAACCGAATACTAAATCTTCGTCTCTGAAGAAAAACGAAAGGGGCACCGAATCAGCACTGACTATTGCCACCTATAACGTTAACAGCTTTAATCACGAGCACACAGGTTTCTCATGCAAGGAAATCGCTGCTTACATGAAGGAGCTCGGTGTAGATATCTTCTGTTTTCAAGAGTTTGGGATCAATCATGAATTTGGTATTGACAGTCTTCGCACCGTTCTTTCCGAATGGCCGTATTACTATGTACCTTCTTCTCCTGCCGGGGAGAGTCTCTTACAACTGGCTGTGTTCAGCCGTTATCCTATCAAGGAGAAGCAGCTCGTCACCTACCCAAATTCCAACAACTGCAGCCTGTGGTGTGATATCGACATCAACGGCCAAACAATCCGTCTGTTCAACAATCATCTGCAGACTACGGAAGTCAGCCGCAACAAGCGCAAACTGGAAAAAGAACTTCGTGCGGACGATACAGACCGTGCGGAACGTGCCGCTCTCACCCTTGCCGATGGTCTGCATGAGAACTTCAAGAAACGTGCCGCACAAGCTGAACATATCAATCAATTGATTTCCGCTTCTCCCTATCCCACCCTGGTATGCGGTGACTTCAACTCTCTCCCTTCTTCATATGTATATCAAACTGTAAAAGGAGAAAAGATGAATGATGGTTTTCAGACCTGCGGACATGGGTATATGTACACTTTCCGATATTTCAAACATCTGCTGAGAATCGATTATATCCTCCATTCGTCAGAGTTTCAAGGGGTGGATTACTTCTCTCCGGATTTGGAGTATAGTGATCATAATCCGGTGGTGATGAGGATGAGGTTATGATATCTTGTCCGTCTATTAAACAACAAACCTAATCCAATGAAATCAGAAACAAGTTATTCAAAAATCAACAAATTATATGATAGAAAAGTTGTTTTAACCAAAGAAGCCAGACAAATGCCTGGCTTCTTCTTTGCTATTAAACTTCTTTAGTTAAATATGTAACGTACACTAAACTGTACTGAATAAGTAGATTTAAAACTCTGATAGGTCCGATAGGTATCGGTTAATATATCACTACCATTCTTATTCATTGTAAACTCACCTTTACTATAATTAAGCAGAGTAGTACTATTTACTTGTTTATACAGTCCCCAATTATTATTAAGTAAGTTAGGAAGATTCTTAATATCTACACCAACCTGAAGAATATTCTTCTTCCCATTAATATTCAAGAAAAAGTCCTGATTCAACTTAAAGTCTACCTGATGATGCCATGGCATTTTAGCACCTCCTCTTTCTGTATATTTTCCTTTGCGATTCTTCAGATAACTATCTTGATTAATATAATTCCAAAAATCATCCTTTTGATCTTTTGCAGCATAAGTTACTTTACCATTATCTATCACATCCGCAAAATTCCACTGATCCAACTCTTCACGTGTAGCAGGAATGTATAAAAGATTATTTGCACCATAATCACCAACTACATTTCCACCAAATGTGTAAGAATAGCGGCTATATGAATAACTTCCTGCAAAACCCATTTGCATGCCTTCATACAATAATGATACACTTGTTGCAAAATGCTTTCCATATTCTTTTCTATAACCTATTGTTGCCAATATGCGATCTGGAGCTACATAAGTGCCATAGCCTAATTCATGTTCATTAATACCATTAATAGAATAGGTATTAGTTTTATAAGCCGAAGTCACTTGATCACCAATACCATCACTATATGAACGAGCTTTTGAATGAGTATACGAAAGTGACAGATTAAGACCAAAATTAAAGTTTTTACGCAACTGTGCTGAGATTGAATAATAATAAGCACCTTTTTTCCAATTCTCTAATAAATAAACATTCTGATATGCATTAGTCCAACTCTTATCGCTATACATAGTATAAGAGTTTCTTGTATCATTAGGAGAAAGAGTTATAGTTGTCTCAGACGGTTTATAGCCACGATTGGAAACAACGACAGGATTATAATCTCTACTATAAATACCTTCTAAAGTGAAATCAATATCCCCTGGCAGTCTCATGTCAATTGCTAATGAAGTCTTCCAAGTTGAAGGCATTTTCAGATCTCTATCTATAATTGTCGGAGCTTTAGGAGCTAACACTGTATTTGGAGTGAACTTTCCATCATAAAGATCATTCAGAATATCATTAACATTGGTATGAAAGTTTGGCTGTTTTTTCGCATCCGTAACTTTATCATAATAATAAGAAGTCTGACCAACACCTGAATTTCCGACAGCAGACACCAACCAGACAAAAGGCAAGCGACCTACGAACAATCCTGTTCCACCACGTAATACATATTTACGTTCCCCCGTTATATCCCAATTAAAACCAATACGGGGAGAAACAGAAAGTTTTGTATCTGGCAACTGATCTGTTGAATACTTTGTTCCTCCAAAATCCAGTTTAGCAAAATCTTCATTATAATTATTCTTCAATGAAGGATAGATAGGTAATTCAAAACGAAGTCCGCCTGTTACTTTTAAATTTTCTGATACGGCTATTTCATCTTGCAGGTATAAAGACATCTGCTGAAACTTCATCTCAGCCAAGAATTGTGATAAATCAGCAGAATTAGAGTGAGTAATACCAAAAGCAGACGGTTTTTTGCCTTCTACAAAAGATTCCCATGAATCAAATACATAAAAGCCACCACCTGCTTGCATATAGCCATTGGTAGCCTTCGTATGCTCATATTGAAAACCTGCCATGAATTTATTGATTCCCACATTCCAATTAAACTCATCTGTAACTGTATATACTGATGTCTGACGAAGATTGCCTTCTGTAAACACATCCATACCAAAATTCGCATAAGGTACACCGTCTTTCAATATATCTACAGTGGGGAAAGACATACCATCATATGAACGGGGTTCATTTTGATATGAATAAGCCACACGTAACATATTATTCATCGCACCATCAGCAATACGCGAGTTCCATTCACCTGCTAAAGATGTAAAATCACGAACCTGATAATAGTTTGAGTTTTCAAAGCTCATTGAGTACTTTGAGGTACGACCAGAACCTTTAGTTGTTGAGCCAGGTAATCCCGGATAAATGTCATTCGCTGTTAATGGACTAGTCGATGAGGTTGGAAAATTAGAATCCTTTGTGTGAGTTCTTGAGAAACGAACACTTACTTTGTTATTTTGATTTGCATTCCAGTCAACACGTGCCATGATACGATAAGCAGGAGTATTCACTGAATAATTATTATAACGTCCCGGGTCGTAATTATAGGTATCCATCAAATAATTACGCATCATGTCCAAATCACTTTTAAGAGGACGGTGAACATTTCCCGTATATTGCTCATCTTCAGAATTACGAGGCTGGTAACTTGAACCAGCAGTTACATTATCTTCATATTCACCATTCACAAAAAAGAATAACTTGTCTTTAATAATAGCACCACCAAAACTAGCACCATATGTATAATATTGTGATTTTGTTCGAGTCAATTCATAATCATCAACTTTATTACCTTTCAAATTCTCATTATTAAGGAAAGTATAAACTGTTCCACGAAACTGATTATCTCCCGAACGAGTAACAGCATTAATAGCTCCACCTGTAAAACCACTTTGGCGAACATCAAACGGAGTAACAGCTACTGTTACCTGCTCCAAAGCATCCAAAGAAATAGGAGAGCCATTAGCTGGAAGATTACCTCCCAATCCAAACGTATTATTAAAAGCAGCACCATCGACTGTTACAAAAGATTGACGATAGTTACCGCCACCTACTGCAAAGCCATTACCGACATCTGCTCCTTGTGGAGAAAGACGCATAATATCACTGATACTACGGGATATTGTTGGTGTAGAACCAATCATATCACGATTAGCATTCATTATAGAACCTGCACGGTCAGACTTCATATTGCTATCCTTAGAAGCAGTCACTACTACTTCATCCAACAACTCTGAACTCTCTTTCAAAGAAACATTCAATGCATAGTTCTCTCCTAATGACAACTGGATACCCTTGTAAATGGCTGACTGATAGCCAACATAGGTGATTTCGACTTTGTAAGGGCCGCCCGTACGCATACCTTGCAGATTGAATTGCCCACTGACATTGGTCACTGTACCATAGCGGGTACCGGAGGGCTCGTGAATAGCAACGATCGTTGCTCCAATAATAGGTTCATCTTGTGCTGTTACTTTACCACTCATACTTGCTGTGGTAACCTGCGCACTCATCGTAGCAGTAATCAGTAACATTACGACCACTAAAAAAGACCGCATTCTCTTTAACATAATGTAATTTATTAGTTAATACTAATTGTTTGTTTCATTGAAACTGTGCACAAATATAATTAATATTATTTAGACTTAGATGACAATTATGCTACATTCTTTTAAGAGAGATAAACATTTTATTGCTTTCGAAAACAATAAAGGCCCTGCAATGTTTGCAGAGCCTTTCACTTTCGTATATTAAGCGAGATTTAACTTGTAATCTGTCAGTAAATACTAGTCAGTCATTAGGTTTCTATAACGAACACGCTTCGGCTCTTCATTGCCCAGACGCTTCAATTTATTTTCCTCATATTCTGAATAGGAACCTTCAAAGTAGAATACATTAGAGTCTCCTTCAAAAGCAAGGATATGCGTACAGATACGGTCGAGGAACCAACGGTCGTGAGAGATGACTACCGCACACCCTGCAAAGTCTTCCAAACCTTCCTCCAAAGCACGAAGGGTGTTCACGTCAATGTCATTGGTCGGCTCATCGAGCAGCAGAACGTTACCTTCTTCTTTCAAAGCGATCGCCAGATGCAGACGGTTTCTTTCACCACCGGAAAGAACACCGCAAAGTTTTTCCTGATCGGCACCGGCAAAGTTGAAACGGGACAGGTACGCACGTGCATTGATATCACGTCCGCCCATACGGATCAGATCATTACCACCGGAAATTACCTGATAGACGCTCTTGTTCGGGTCAATGTCTTTATGCTGCTGATCTACATAGGATACCTTTACGGTCTCTCCTACTTCAAACTCACCTTTATCTACCGTTTCCAATCCCATAATCAGACGGAAAAGAGTTGTTTTTCCTGCACCGTTAGGACCGATGACACCGACAATGCCGTTAGGAGGAAGCATAAAGTTCAGATCATCGAACAGCAGTTTGTCGCCGTATGCCTTCGCTACGTGTTTTGCCTCAATTACCTTATTACCCAGACGGGGACCATTCGGGATAAAGATTTCCAGCTTCTCTTCTTTCTCCTTCAAGTCTTCATTCAGCAACTTGTCGTATGAATTAAGACGGGCCTTTCCTTTCGCCTGACGAGCTTTCGGAGCCATGCGCACCCATTCCAACTCACGTTCCAGTGTTTTGCGACGTTTGCTGA
>OGCQ01004442.1_pt1 | contig 11398 bp, 9 predicted proteins | sample 1570161 | NCBI WGS metagenome assembly OGCQ01 (sample SAMEA4384402, study PRJEB24528) | human gut metagenome
GCAATTCCCGCTTCCTGCAATGCCTGCACATACCCCTTGTGGCGCTGCTGTCCCTGCGTGTCGTCGGATTTGAAGACGCCCACAATGCGCCGGTGTCCCAGTTCAATCAGGTATCTGGTCGCAAGATAGGCGCCCCGGCAGTCGTCCAGGAGAATCTGCGGCCGGTCCAGAAGCTGTGCATGTACTCCCTGGATAAATACATAGGGAATATGATAGCTGTCGAGCATCTCATACAGATTCACATGCCGGCAGAAAATCTGGCTCTTGCTCGGCTCGATGATAAGCCCGTCGATATCCTTCTGCAACAGCTCCTCGAGACACTTTGCCTCAAGGCTTCTCGAGTTGCGCGTATTTTTTAGGAGAATACTGTAACCGTTCTCCGTCAGCACCTGGTCAATTCCCTGCACGATGCGCGGGAAAATATAATCCGAAAGATAAGTTGTCACGACCGCGATATTTTTGGACGGCGTCGTGTGCCGTAACATCTCCGAGCAGAAGGTTCCGCGTCCGTGTTCCGCATATATGTATCCCTCATTCTGCAAAATCTGTAGTGCCTTGCGCACCGTCTGCCGGCTGACCCCGTACTCCGCCGACAGTTCATTCTCCGAAGGAAGCTTCTCTCCCGGGCGTATCTCCCCCGACATGATCTTGCCGTGGAGCTGCTCCATCAGATCATAATATTTTAATCTCTTATCCATTCCGTCCGATCCCCCTGAATGCCTTCTCTCTTTGCGCGCCGTCAGCCCGTTATCCCGACAGCCTCCTTCGCCAGGCGGTCTGCCTCCTCATTGCCCATGACGCCCGAGTGTCCTTTTACCTTCACAAAAGAAAGCCGGATCTTATCCTCCACCGAGCGCACATACTCGTAGTAGGCCACCGTACCCTTTTTATTGCGCTTCCAGAGTCCTTTTGCCCACATCTCGATTCCCATATAATCGTAATAGATTGTAAGATCCTTTAAGCCGAGTTCAAGCGCCTTTTCGATGGCTGCTATGCTCCCTAAAACCTCGCCTGCCACATTGCGCATCGACGCCATCTCCGGCTCCTTCCCCGCACCCTGCAGCACTTCTTTTCCGCCGGCATGAATCAAAAAACCTCCATAACCGTACACGCCGGTACCGGCGTGAAAAGAGCCATCCACGAACGCGTAATTCTCCGGCAGATCCTCTGTCTCTCCGGCAGATTCCGCACCTCTCGTCTCTGCCTTGCCGTCTCCGGCTGTTCCTGATTTCTGCTGTGCTGCTCCTTGCGTTGCCTTCTGCTGCGCCGCTCCTTTTGCATGAGTTTCTCCCCCACGCGCCGGTGCGCTTTCCAGAAACGTCTCCGCTTCTTCCAGCGTCTTAAAACTCTTGTAAACCGCTCCAGGGAACCCGTGCACCATCGCCTTACACTCGTCCCATTTTGTGTATATTCCCGGTTTCTTACCAACCGCTACCGCATAATATTTTACTGCCATCTCGTCATCCTTTATTTCGATATTTTATAATACAATATACCATATAATTCCCGCACATAAAAGGTCGGAAGGTAGAGAAAAAATGTCCGGCTCGGTGTGCTGTAGCTTGTAATGCCAAGTCTCTTTGCCGTCTGATTCGCCCGGTACTCATGGAATTCACTGGTTATAATCGTGACGGGCCCGTCGATTCCGTGCTGTTGTAACAATTCCATGGAATATTGCAGATTTTCCGCCGTCGTCGTGGACCGGTCCTCCAGAAGCAGTCTCGCCCCGTCGATCCCCCGCCCGGTCAGGTAACGGTACATGCACTCTGCCTCGCTGATCTCCTCTCCATCTCCCTGTCCGCCGGATAATACGCACACAGCTTTTGGATTCCGGTTCAGATACTCATACGCCGCGCAAAGCCGTTCATTCAACACCCGGCTCGGCCGCTCCCCCTTGACGCTGCATCCTAAGACCACCGCCGTCGTATTCTCCGGCGCACGGTTTGCCGCGCTTCTTATCATCCCCGCCGTCTCCACTGTCACGATAAGCAGAATAAAAAGGAGCACCATGCCCAGGGCGGACAATCCCGCTCTGCCACCGCGCGTCTGCCAAAGTCTCCCTGCCACATCCTGTACCTGCCGGTAAAAAATACCGTACAGCAGCACAAGGGCTGACACCGCCATTCCCGTAATGTTACCGATATTAACCACGACAAATGACGGAATGAAAAACCACAGGAAAAATACGGCTCCAACTGCCATTATCCACCAATGCATCCGTGCCATCTTACCTCCCTCAAAAAGCAATGAGCGGCACGCCGAAGCGGGCCGCTCTTGTCCTCTCTTGTTACAAATCTTGTTACGAAATCTCCAGCTTACAGTTCGCACGCATTTTTAACGGACATTCATAAACGTTCTCATTATTCTCTTTTGCAATGTAAGAAAGCGGACACTTTCTGCAGTCGCCTTTATTAAAATCTCCGCCAACCTCAAATTTTAAGGTTGCCGTCTTCACACCCTTCGCCATCTCTTCCTGCCGGATGTGATCCCAGCTCAATACCTGGCTGCAGCCGGCACACTTGCTCTCGTTCAATGTCACCACGCGCTTGCAGGTCGGACAGGCATAAAACTTCTTACCGGACGGCTCCACCAGTTCCACAACTTCCGCCGGAAACTGCTTAATCAATTCCTCTCTCAAATTGTCCTGCATGATCCAATCGCTCCTTTATCCTGAGTTTGCACTAGTACCATCATACCACAAAGGCGGCGGTACTGTAAACCGCTTTCCTTCGTTTTCCGCTCAGATTCCGTTTCATTATTCTCCGGGTTCCGCTACTTTTCCCCCTGTTGCTGCCGGATCATGTCCATGATGTAATCGATCGTTTCCTGCCACTGCTCCCTGTCCGTAATCCCGGCCTCGCCGTCTCCCTTCTGTGATCCGTAATTGCCGAACCCGGCATGGTTGCCGCCCTCTAAGACAGTCCGCCGCAAGACCGATTGCTTCCTGATATTTTTCCATATTCAAAACGCCGTCCTCGCTCCCGTAGAGCGAGAGCACCGGAAGCGTCTGAAGTTCCCTGGTCGGGTACGCCGCCAGAAAAATAAGTCCCGCGATCTCTGACTCATGCTTTGCCGCATAACTGCCCGCCATGGCTCCGCCCAGAGAATGTCCCGCCAGATACCAGTGCTTTACCTCTCCAAACTCCTGCCGCACCTCATCCGCCGCATTCGGCTTTAAAATGGCAAGGTGCGCCGGCAACTTTACCGTCACGCAAAAGATTCCCTGCTGCGCAAGCCCATCCATAACCGGTGCGTACGCCGTCTCTTCCACCTTGGCTCCCGGATAAAAGATCAGTCCCGTCTCACTCTGCGGATCTCCGTAAGCGATGTAGGCATCCGTCTCCGATACCTCTGTTGTCTGAAGTTCATAGTCCTTCGCATGATAATAATCTGCCGTATAGGTATTAAATCCCACAATCACGGCTGCCACGATTAAAACCGTAAAAATAATTCTGCGCACCGCTTTTGCATGCTTCATTGTCTCTCATCCTCCGACACCGGAATCTGCTTCCGTTACTTTCGGATATCTGCAACCACTTCATCCGGAATGACGAACTGTACGCATCCCATATACATCGGTGCCACATCACCCTCGTTAAAGCATATCACAAGATGGCCGTCCGAATCCAGATAAAATGAAGTCTCATCCGTAATTTTGTCAAAATTCCATTCCGGAACCTCGGCATTATCCACCCAGTACATCTTACCGTCATCCTCCGCCATCTGCTGCTGCATCTGCTCCTTGATATTCTCGCTGATCGGGGTGATATAATCCGCGCCACTCTGGAATAAATCCGAAAGTGTCAGACGCTCCCCCGTCTTTAAGTCAATCGTATAATAATAATCCCACTCCGCGCCGCTGCCTGCCGCCTGATAGCACATCAGCTTTAACGTAAAGTAATCGTCGGTCGTGCTGATAACTTCGTGCTTGACCACGACCTCCTGATAGCCCTCTTCTTCCTTCCTGCTCTCCTCGAACTCCGATACGATCTGATCCGTGATCTTTTCAATCTCTGCATTGATCTCTGCCGTTGTCTTTTTTAAGTTCTCCTGCACCTGGACCTCAGTGTCCGTCATCTGTTCCGTATCGCTCTCCTTTACCGTCAGCTCCGGCGTCTTAATGTCCGCCGCATGACCTCCGTTGTCGTACTGATAATCCCGGAACGTCACAGCCTCCACGAGTTTTCCGACCACCGGTAGATTCCCCATGGCATACGCCACGCTCCCCGAGGTGTTCGGCAGCACCACGAAGACTGCCGCCACTGCAGCAGCCGCTGCCACAATATTTCTCACGGTATGCATTTTTCTGCTCTCGTTTCGTTTTTCCATCTTTGCTTCCTCGATCCGTTTTTTCATCTGCTCCACCTGCTCGCCGGACATTTCCGATCCGGCATACTGTCGCTTTAATTCCTCGATCTTTTTACAATCCTGTTTCTTATTTTCCATATGCGGCACCATCCTTTCCTCTATTCCCACTGCCATGTATCCGTAAGTTCCAGCCGTAGCTTCTTTAATCCGCGGTACAGCCGGCTCTTTACCGTATTCTGGTTCTCCCCCAGCACTCGCGCAATATCCTCCAGCTTCATGTCCTCAAAATAGCGCAGTTCAATGACCGCTTTATCCCGTTCTTCCATGGCGTCCAATGCCCTTCTTAGATCAATGTTCTCATAGCGGTCTTCTCTTCCCTCTTCCGCCGGCATCTCATCCAGGGAAACTTCCCGGTTCTTTTTTACATATCCGAAGATCTCGTTTAACATAATGCGGTAAATCCATGTCTGCGCATATTCCTCCTGCTTTAGCGCATCGCTGTTTTTGATCGCCTTGTACGCTCCATTCTGTACGATATCCGCGGCATCCGCCTCATGATGTACGTAACTGTAGGCAAGACGATAGTATTTGTTGTAATTTTCCAGCAAAAGCTGTTCTATCTTTTGTTCCTTATGGTTTTTCCCGGAGAAAAACATACGATCTCACACCTCCTTTTAACTATTAGACCGTCCGGACACCAAAAAAGTTTCGCTGCCGTATAAAAAATTATATTTTCTCCGATCCGGTTCCGTTTTTTCCACTCTCCTGTCTGCACAGTTCCGTCAAAAACCGGTACATTCCCTCCTGGTAAATCGGGCGCTCCACCACACAATCCACTCCTGCGGCAAGCATCTGACACTCCACCAGTTCCTTCTCATTGGTCGAACAGCAGATCGTAAGGCTTCCCTTCGGAAAATTTTCCCGCACCGACCGGATAAACGGCTCACCGCCCTGCATATACCAGTTCACAAAACACAGATCATAGGCGTTGCCCTTAGACGCGGCTCTCCTTAAATACGCCACGGCGTCCGCCCCGTTTTGCACCACGTCAACCGGAAGCCCGAGACGTGCAAGAACCGCTGCATGATAATCTCTCGACAGTTCATTGTCGTCCAGAAGAAGCGTCTTTAACCCCGCAAAACTTTTGGGCTGTCCGATCGCTTTTCCGATTCCGAAAGGCAGGAACACCCTGCAGAGAATCTGCGCATCCTCCTGTACTTCCACACACATCGTTCCGTGCAAAAGTTCTACGAGGCTCTTGATCAGCGGATAGTCTTCTCCTCCGTCAATGCTGCCCTGCACGGCAAGTTCCAGTTCAAGCTCATCCTCCCCCGTTCTTACTTCCCGATAGCCTGTAAAAATCCGGCATCCCGGCCGCGCGTTGATATACGCTTTCTTTAGCAGTCTTGCCCAGATCTGCTTGAGCCTCCTGACATCGCCCACCAGATATTCGCAGAAAATCTCACCCTCCTGCACCGTCACCTCAATCCCCATTTCCGTACAGATTGTCCTGCACTCTGAGGTCAGTTCCGCAACCACATCCGAAATCTGAAAGGTGTCGCAGACACTCTCGCCCGCACCTACAATCTGCCCGTCCAAAACACTGTCCGTCAGTTCCCGGATGTGCTCCAGATGCCTGTACATATCCTCCAGTCCCACAGACTTATTTTCCGTTCTCTGACCTGTCATTTCTCTGTAACACTCCTCGATCACCGCGACGTCCGTGCGCACCGTCCGCGCCACCTGAAACAGCAGATGTTCTCTGACCGTGCTTAAATGCCGCTGGCTCTCAAGCCGCTCCGCCAGTGTCTCATAGCGTGTCATGATATTGGACACCCGCTTTTTTACCACCTCCGGCTCGCAGGGAGAAAATATAAAATCGTCCGCCCCCATCTCTAACATTTCAAGTTCTCTCTCCTCGCCGATGACCGTCTTCACAATGACCGGAATATCGAGAAGCTTCGGATCTGCCTTCATCTGCTTTAATACCTGCTTCCCACTCTTTACGGGCATACACATATCCAGTATGACAATATCCACTTTCCGCTCTTCTAAAATTTTTAGTGTCTCATTTCCGTCCCCGGCTTCCAGCACCTCATATTCCTCTTCAAACATTGCGCGAAACGACGCTCTGTTTACGTCGATATCATCCGCTACCAGCATCACTCTGTTCTTTTGCATTGATTCGGCTCCATTCTTTTATCGTATCGGTAACATATCTTTTAAAATATAACATACCATCTTTTATTTCTCAGCAAAATCCGTACCGTTTTTTAACATCCAGCGCCCCTGTCCTTCCCCTTCTACAAAATTCGACATAAAAAGGGGCTGGTGCTTAAAGCACCAGCCCCTTTTTCTTCTCAACGGTAAATCATACTGTCAAGGACGGCATACATCTGTGTAATCTCAATCGGCTTGCTTAAGTGTGCATCCATCCCGGCATCGAGGGACTTTCGCACGTCCTCTTCAAACACATTGGCTGTCATCGCCACGATCGGAACCGTTTTGCCATCCTCACGTCCGGATTCCCGGATCTTTCTGGTCGCCGTCAGTCCGTCCATGACCGGCATCCGGATATCCATCAGGATGACGTCGTAATATCCGGGCTCATGGGAAAGAAAATGCGTCACGCCCTCCTCTCCGTTGACCGCCACATCCACCTGCAGATTCTTGTGCAGCAGGATATTGCGCGTGATCTCAATGTTGACCTCATTGTCCTCGACCAGCAGCGCTCTTTTGCCGGTAAAATCGTAGTCGGGCGCCTGTACATCGCCCTGTCCCCGCAGCTTTTCTCCGGAATTTCTGACACGCTTTAAGTTCACATTCACAATGAACGTCGAGCCCTTGCCCTTTTCGCTGCATGCGTCAATGTGCCCGCCCATAAATTCAATAATGTTGCGCGCAATGGGAAGGCCAAGACCGGTACCGCCGTTTAGCGTCGTGATTCCTTCATCCTCCTGCTCAAACGGCTCAAACATATGCGGAATAAACGCTTCGTCCATTCCGACTCCCGTATCCCGGATCTCAAACCGGAAGCCGGCATCCTCCCCGTCATCGCCGGTATGCTCCACAATAAAGTCAACCTTTCCGTCCGGCATCGTGTATTTTACGGCATTCTCCAGAATATTGGAAAGCGCCCGCTCCAGCTTCTCCGCGTCAAAGCAATAGGTAGCATCAAAGCTTCCGCGTCTGTCCACCGCAAAGTGAACGCGACGCTCCGCCGCCTGCCGCATCGCCTCTTCCACCGTCTCCTCCAAAAAGGCATCTAAGACCACCTTCTGGCTGTTCAATGCGACGTTGCCGCTCTCGATCTGGGAAAGATTTAAAATATCATCCACAAAAGACAGCATAAAACGGGCTGACTGGCTGATCTTGTCCAGATTCTCGAGCACCTGCTTCTCATTGTTCACATATTCCCTGGTCAGATACGTAAGACCTATGATGGAATTCATCGGCGTCCGGATCTCGTGACTCATGCGCTCCAAAAACTCATTCTTCTCCTGATTGGCATGTCTTGCGTCAAACAGCGCCGACATCAGTCTCTCCTGCTGCCGCTGTTCTTCCTCATAGCTCTCCGTCACGTCCCGGCGCACCAAAACCACCGTGTCACGGTCATCCTGCTGATAAGAAATATGCAGTTCTTTTCTGCGGTATACCTCCCCGCACAGCAGGCGGTACGAAACAACCAGATCATCCCTCTGTTCCAGTTCCGAGAGAATATGCGGCAGTTCTAACGCAGCCGCGCATGCCTCCCGGTCCTTGGGATGAACATACAGCGGTATCATCTGCGCATTTACCTGTGTATAATCTCCCTCCGGCGGCGGAGTCACATCCGTATCGTCATTGGTCACGATCACATGAAATGTTCCGGTATGTACATCCACATAGGTAATAAAATCGAGTTCCGACTTGATGACCTGCTCCAGTATTCCGCGCTCTTTGATGGATTTCGCGTCTCCCATTCTGCATACTCCTTTATTTCAAAAAAACAAACTATGCTTTATTATAACAGGATTTGAAAAACTTTCCACTGCAATTTTCATTTTCCCCCCTGAAAGTGCAGTTCTACCTACGGTTCGGGCATGTGTCCCTCCTGCTGCAATGTGCGCAGATTCTGCCGCCATGTGCCGTCTCCCCGCACGCCTCCGCCGGCGCAAGCTCCATCTCAAACACCACGCTTTTCTTCGGTTTCAGGCAATACCCTGCCGTACAGACGACCTTGTGCTGTTTTGCCCGTGCTAAGATCTCCGGCATCTCAGACAGCGGATGTGCTTCGTCATCACCGAAAAAATGGTACGCCGTCACCTGATACCCGGTATTCTCCCGTATCCATGCCTCCAGCATGCCATAGCCTAACATCAGAAGTTCTCCGCCGATACTCTCAAGCATATAGCTTTCCAGCATACGCCCGGTATTCTGGTAACGTTCCTGCAGCAGATCCACATCGCTTCCCAACGTCACAACTGCAGTCGCCCGGCGTACCGTATCCGTCCCGTCCTCAAACATCAGATACGCCGCTTCCTTCCATTTCAGGCAGCCCACCAGATCGGACGTCACACCCTTCAAAAGCGCCTTATCTTTTTCCTCAAAATGATACCGGCTCCTGACCTGTTCTAAAAACTCACTTGTCAGACAGGTCCAGAGCCGGCTCTCTATGAATCTTCGTTCCACACTGTACTCCCTTTCCTGCTCTTATTGTACTGCATTACAGGGAGATTGCAATTCCTTTCTTCTTTCCTTTACAAATTCAATTTCATAATGCGATCCGTATATTCGCGGATCACTCTGGTCGATTCTTTAAAGCGCGCAAGTTCACCCGGTGTCATATGAATTTCAAGCACATCATATGCCCCGCTGCGATTTAACACGGTTGGCACCCCCGCATAGACATCCCGCTCTCCATACTCTCCTTCCAGCAATGTTGATACCGGGATGATCCTGTTCTCATCATTTAAAATCGCCTTGATCACTCCCACGCATGCCGTTGCGATTCCATAATAAGTCGTTCCCTTGCGGTTAAAAATCTCCCACCCTTCCTGTGTGGTGCGGTAGACCAGTTCATCCAGATCCACATCCCCCACCAGCTCTTTATTGTCCGCAATCACGTCATAAAACGGTTTTCCTGCGATCGTAACCGTAGACCACGGCACCATCTGGGAATCTCCATGTTCCCCCATGGAATACGCGTGAACACTTCGCGGATCCACATTGACTGTCTGTGCAATCATATTCTGCAAACGGGCCGAGTCTATTGCGGTTCCGGTACCGATCACCTGATTTTTCGGCAAACCGGACAGCTTATAGATATAATGTGCAATGATGTCCACCGGATTGGAGATCGCAATAAAAATTCCGTCAAATCCACTTTTCATAATCGGTTCAACAATGGATTTTGCGATTTTTGCCGACATCTCCAGCGTATCCAGTCTCGTCTGTCCCTGCTTTGGCGGCGCTCCGGCAGTGATCACAATGATATCCATATCTCCGCACTCTGCATAGGTTCCCGTTTTCACTTTCACATTGCGGTTCAGATATTCAATGCTGTCCCGCATGTCCAGCATCTCTCCATACGCGCGTTCCTTGTTGATATCTATCAGCATCACCTCGTCACATACTCCCTGGGTTACCAGGGAAAATGCCGTAGTGCTGCCCACCAGTCCGCAGCCGACAATTGCTACTTTTCTTGTTGTTATTTTCATACATTCACCTGTCCTTTCAACGGATTTTCATCCTATGACGCAAAAAAGGTACCGTCCTATGACAGCACCCTTGCAAATCCTTTTTCAATTATAGAAAGCGTTTTCTCTCTTGTCAAGTCCTCTCTTTTTCTCCACAAAGACAAGTCTATCAGGGAAGCAGTTTTCGCAGTCCCTTCGGGTAATGATTCTTCATGATTCCGCCCGCGAGCTTTCCCCAGCCGGTACTGTATCCGTCCACCGTGATTAAATACCAGCCCTTTTCTCCCTGCGCCGGGAACGTCTCCCCGTTTAGGTATCTGCGGATCTCCCGCCCATCCGAAGGAAGATCCATCGTATGTAAAACATCCGCCGCATGAAGTGTGAGCGCAAGTGCGTGTGAAGGTTCAAATCTGCCTTTCTTCGCCGTTCCCAGATGCAGTCCCGGGCGCAGCACCTTAAGACCTTTTACCGACGGCATGCCCTCCGGGATCCGGTAGAGCTGCTCGCCGAATTTCAGATAGCGGCACTCCCGCCCTGCATACTTCTCCAATGCGTCCCCGGCGAAAGTCTCCCCGGCAAATGCCAGATATTCCGGGATGCCCGCCGCAGCGCTCTTAGAATCTCCTGCCGTAATTCCGTTCTCATACCCGTTCTTTAACAGACCCGATCCGCCGTCCGCAAGCGTTCCCTCCTTGCGCAGCACCGCCACATAATGTCCTTCCCCGCGAAGCTTATGCGGCCACAGACGGATCGTCGCGGAAAGTTCTCCCAGTCCGTGCGACATTCCCTCCGCAAGCGGCACCTCCTCCACGTAGAATTCCGGATGTCTCTCCAGGAATCGCCCGATACTTCCCTCGTCTTCCGCCGGTGCAAATGTGCAGGTCGAATAGACCAGTCTCCCGCCGCCCGCAAGCATGGATGCCGCGCAGTCTAAGATCTCATCCTGTCTGTCGGCACACAGTTCTACATTCTGTGTGCTCCACTGCTCACACGCCTCCTCGTTCTTCCGGAACATCCCCTCGCCGGAACACGGTGCGTCCACCATGATTCTGGTAAAATACTCACTGAAATGTTCTGCGAGGCGCTGCGGCGTCTCATTCGTCACCACCGCATTGGCAATTCCCATGCGCTCGATATTCTCCGAGAGAATCTTTGCCCTCGCCGGATGGATCTCATTGCTGATGAGGATTCCCCTGCCTGCCATCGCCGCCGCAATCTGCGTGCTTTTTCCTCCCGGTGCCGCGCACAAATCAAGAATCCGCTCGCCCGCACCGTCTGCCATCTGCCGCGTCAGATACGCTGCCGGAGCCATGGCGCTCGGCTCCTGGATATAATATACGCCGGCTTCGTGATACGGATGTTTTCCCGGCGTATCCTTTGCCGTGTAATAGTAGCCATGCTCTGCCCACGGT
>OGCQ01004445.1_pt1 | contig 11390 bp, 8 predicted proteins | sample 1570161 | NCBI WGS metagenome assembly OGCQ01 (sample SAMEA4384402, study PRJEB24528) | human gut metagenome
AGCATCCGCTTCGTGCCTTGGGCGGCACTCGCGTCTTGCTGGCCGCTGCCCCAACCTCGCCTCCCTGTTTCTGCCGCAGGCAGCGGTCGGCTCCGTTGCAGCTAGCTCCTTACCGGTACCTGAGTGCCGGGTAAGAGCGAATTTTTTCTTTGAGATCTCGTTTCTCCCCGGACGCTTAAGGGCGGGAAGGGGGGATGCGTCATGACGTTTGAACAGGTCGTATTGCTGCTCACGCTGCTTGGCGGAGCAATCTACATCACCTTTCAGATCACATGGACTGTATCGCACAGTGATGATAAAAAGAAAAAATGACCGCCCTCAGTGACTCCCAATCCTGAACGGTCATTTTTCTTTTGATCTAGTATGGTAAGGAGTTAGCCGTTTGCAGGGCCAGCGCCTCTTGTATTTTCATTATACACGTTCCAATGTAGAATGTCAAGCGCTACGCCCGCTGCTACTCGCTCTCCAGCCGGGCTTTCAGGGTATGGATGATGCGCTTTTCCAGCCGGGAGATATAACTCTGGCTGATGCCAAGGGCATCGGCGGCTTCCTTCTGGGTGCGCTCCACGCCGTCGGTAAGGCCGAAACGCAGCTCCATGATCTGCCGCTCCCGTGCCGAGAGCGCCGCCACAGCGCTGCGCAGTACCGCGCGCTCAGCGTCCTGCTCCAGCTGCTGGCTTACCGCGTTGGCGTCGCTGCCAAGGATGTCCGAGAGCAGCAGCTCGTTGCCGTCGCCGTCCACGTTCAAAGGCTCGTCGATGCTGGTTTCCTGCCGGCGGTTGGAGCTTTTGCGCAGGTACATCAAGATCTCGTTGCCGATGCAGCGGCTGGCGTAGGTGGCAAGCTTGATGCTGCGGGCAGGGGTGAAGGTGTTTACCGCCTTGATCAGCCCAATGGTACCGATGCTTACCAAGTCCTCGGCGGGCACGCCGCTGTTCTCGTACTTTTTTGCCAGATACACCACCAGCCGCAGGTTGTGGGTGATCAGCTCCTCGCGGGCGGCGGTGTCCCCGGCAGCCATGCGGTCAAGCAGGGCTTTTTCCTGCTCGGGGCTCAGGGGCGGGGGCAGGCTTGGCCCGCCCGCCAGATAATGCACCGCGCCGCAGTAGCGCAAATGCCCCCACAGCCGCCGCCAGACTTGCCGTAAAAACTGCAACATGGAAATCCCTCCTGTGCACTGTTAATTATATGTATAATAGAGGAAACTCCCTCAGGCAAAGCCTAGGGGCTTTGCCAGCTCCCTCGGGGAGGGAGCCTCTGGCACTGCCGGAAACTTTTTAAAGCTTTAGCAACGGACTTTAAAACTTGGCTCTCCCTCCGGGAGAGCTGGCGCGGGAGCGCCTGAGAGGGCGGAAAACTCCTACACCCCCGCCTCCTCCGCTACATCATCCCCCAACAGCAGCGTCCACGCGCCGGTGGGGGCATCCGGCGCGCAAAAGGCCGCCAGCAGGCCGGGCACACGGCGCTGCCCGCAGCATAGCACAGCGGGTACGGCCGGCAGCAGGCAGTGGCCGGTAACGGCGGCGCAGGGCACAAACTGCACCCCCAGCCCCGGGGGCGGGGCAGCACCGGCGGCAAACCAGCTGTCTAAGGTTTCCCGCAGCGGCGCGGGCAGCCGGCTGCGCACCGGCGGATACTGCACCAGCACCACCCGCCGCCCGGCAAGAGGGTCTTGCAGGGTAAAGCCGGTGTCATGGTAGGCCTGCACGGGCACAGCCGCTCCCGCAAGGTGAAGCACGGCGGCAAAGCAGCCCCGCTGCGGGCGGCCAAACACCGCCAGCAGCCCGCGCAGCAGCGCATACACCCCGGCGCAGCACAGCAAAAGCCGCCCCGGGCGCACCGGCAGCAGCACGCTCAGGTTATTGGCCTGTACCCCGGGCAGCACCACCGCGCCGCACAGCAGGCCGTTCAGCGCCGCGTACCACCCGCACAGCCGGGCAAAGCTGCGCGCGCCGGGCACGCCGTAGCACACCGCCACCACCCCGCAGCAGCTGGCTATTTTATATAGTATCGCCAGCGGGGCAGGCCACGGCGGCGCCAGCAGGGCAAGGGTGCTTGCCGCAGCCGCCGCGCTGCCCACGCACAGCCGCAGCCCGGTGCAGCTGCGCCCGCACAAAAGCCCCGCGCCCAGCAGCAGCGCGGCGGCTGCAGCAAAGTTTACCAGCAGCAATTCGTCCACAAAAACAACTGTTTTCATTGTGCAGCACCGCCTTATGGTTCTGGTAATTCTATTTTTCACAAATTTGCGAAAAAACTTGTCACACCAGAAAAACCCGCATGAACAGTGCACATTTGCTACAAAAGCGGGGACGAGGTTTCACAGTTTTTACACTTTTTTCAAAAAAGTACTTGAACATTTCTGGAAAGTGTGGTATATTATTGCCATCCTAGCAAGGATTGAACCGGAAACACCGGTTCGAAAATATTTTTTCTATTTTTGAAGGGAGTAATTCATTATGATGATGCCTGCAAATTTCTCTGCTGTGTCTGAGAACGAGATGACCTACGTTATGGGCGGTAGCGTTGCTGACTACCTGGCACCCGCTATGGGCGCTGCTCAGTGGCAGAACTTCCACAAGAACCTGATTACCATCGTTGGTAACAAGTACGTTCAGGGCTTCCTGGACAACACCGTTGGCGCTGTGTTCAGCGGCACCTGGACCCCCGGCAACGGCCTGACCGGCTTCGGCGGCCAGTTCAGCAACATCTGGAAGAAGAACTACACCGATAATGTGACCGGTGAGTCCACTGGCGCTCAGAAGTTCGGCTACGGCGCTCTGGGCGTTGTGAACAGCATCCTGAACGTTGCTGGCAACCTGGCTGCTATCTACAACCTGGGCTTCGGCACCGCTAAGAACATCGTCAACGAGGGCAAGTTCAACTTCCCCGCCGGTGTCTAATTCTCAGACAATGCTTGCGTGACTGTGCCCTAGAGGTGCAGGGAACATACTAGCATAATAACACCCCCGTGGGCTTATGCCTGCGGGGGTGTTTTTTTACCCCTTCCGTCTCGCTGCGCTCGCCAGCTCCCCCAAGGGGGCGCCTTTTGGCAATGCCGGAAAGTTTGCCATCACCGCCCAAAGCCGTCCCCTTGGGGAAGGTGGCAAAGCCGTAGGCTTTGACGGAAGGGGTGCTGTTCCCGCCTGAACCCTCTCAGTCCGCTCCCGTTGGTCGCGTCCAGATTCCCCTATTTGTCGCTGCGCGACATCTTCCCCCGACCGGGGGAAGTCTTTCCTCTCAGGGGGAGCTTTTTTACGCTGCCGGAAAGTTTGTGGTTTTGCCGGATACTTTGCCGTAACCGCAAAAGCTCCCCCTTTCGGGGGAGCTGGCATCGCGCAGCGATGACTGAGAGGGTTTTCCCACGTTCACACTTCTTTTACCAGTCTGTTACTTTCCGTTTTGTGCTGTTTGTGGTATACTATGGTCAACATGGGTCACCATGGCAACATTGAAACAGACAGGATGTGAAATCCTCTTATGAAAGATGGTTTTTTAAAGGCAGCTGCCTTTTCGCCCGCGCTGCGGGTGGCAGACTGCACCTATAACGCGCAGCAGGTGCTGGCGCAGCTGCAAGCTGCCGCGCAGCGCGGGGTAAAGCTGGCGGTATTCCCGGAGTTTTGCCTTACCGGCTACACCTGCGGCGATTTGTTTTTGCAGCGCACCTTGCAGCAGGGCGCACTGGATGCGCTGGAGTGGCTGCTTGCGCAGACCCGCACGCTGGATACCGTGGCGCTGGTGGGCTTGCCGCTGCTGGTGCACGGCAAGCTGTACAACTGCGCCGCCGTACTGTGCCGGGGGCAGCTGCTGGGCATCGTGCCCAAGACCTACCTGCCCAACTACGGCGAGTTTTACGAAAAGCGGCAGTTCACTCCCGGCAGCACCGAGGTGCAGACGGTGACCGTCTGCGGGCAGCAGGTGCCCTTTGGCACGTCGCTGCTGTTCCGCTGCCGCCAGATGCCCAGCTTTGTGCTGGGTGTGGAGCTGTGCGAGGATTTGTGGAGCGCGCTGCCGCCTTCCACCTTCCATGCGTTGGCGGGCGCTACCGTCATCGCAAACCTTTCCGCCAGTGACGAGACCGTGGGCAAAGCCGAGTACCGTCGCGCGCTGGTGGCAAACCAGTCTGCCCGGCTGCTGTGCGGCTACCTGTACGCCTCGGCAGGGCATGGTGAAAGCACCACCGACATGGTGTTTGCCGGGCACGACCTCATTGCCGAGGACGGCAGCATTCTGACCGAGACTGCGCCCTTTGCGGGCAATTATGCTGAGACCGAGCTGGACTGCCAGCGCATGGAGGCCGAGCGTGCCCGCAACACCAGCTTTGAGCACACTGCCGAGGGCTACGTCACGGTGGAATTTGACCTGACACCGGAGGAAACGGCGCTCACCCGCCGCATTGACCCCGCCCCCTTTGTGCCCGGCGACCCGCAGCGCCGCGCCGCCCGGTGCGAGCTGATTTTAAAGATGCAGGCCGACGGCCTTGCCAAGCGGCTGGAACACGCCCACGCAAAAACAGCGGTCATTGGTATTTCCGGCGGCTTGGACAGCTGCCTTGCCCTGCTGGTGGCAGTGCGCGCCATGAAGCAGCTGCATCGCCCCGCCGCCGATGTGCTGGCGGTGACCATGCCCTGTTTTGGCACTACCAAGCGCACCCGCAGCAACGCCGAGATTTTGTGCGAGGAGCTGGGCGTAAGCTTTCAGGAAATTCGCATCGCCAACACTGTGCGCAGCCACTTTGCGGATATCGGGCAGGACGAGACCGTGCTGGACGTTACCTTTGAAAACGGGCAGGCGCGTGTGCGCACGCTGGAGCTGATGGACCTTGCCAACCGCACCGGCGGCCTTGTGGTGGGCACGGGCGACCTTTCGGAGCTGGCGCTGGGCTGGGCAACCTACAACGGCGACCACATGAGCATGTACGGCGTAAATGCCGGTGTGCCCAAAACGCTGGTGCGCTATCTGGTGCAGTACGAAGCCGAAGCCGCCGCCACCGCCGCTTTGCACGATGTACTGCTGGATATTCTGGCTACCCCGGTCTCGCCGGAGCTGCTGCCCGCCAAGGACGGCGAAATTGCACAGATCACCGAGGATTTGGTGGGCCCCTACGAGCTGCACGATTTTTACCTGTATTATGTGCTGCGCTGCGGCTTTGGCCCGGCAAAGATCTACCGGCTGGCAAAGGCTGCCTTTGCGGGCAGGGCAGAGTATACGGACGCCGTGCTGTACAAGTGGCTGCGAAACTTTTACTGGCGCTTTTTTGCCCAGCAGTTCAAGCGCAGCTGCCTGCCGGACGGCCCCAAGGTGGGCAGCGTGACCCTTTCGCCCCGGGGCGACTGGCGCATGCCCAGCGATGCCTGCGCCACCCTCTGGCTGGCTGAGCTGGAGCAGCTCAAGCCCGGGGAGCAGTAAGCCATGAAGAAGAAAAAGCTTTTGACCAATATCCTGTTTGCGGTGGTGGTGCTGGCCATAGCAGCGGTGCTGCTGGCTGTGCGCAGCCATAACGCCACAGGAGGAAAACTGACTGCCCAGCTGATCTACGGCGATAGCAACACCGTGCTGGACATTCCGCTGGAAAAGGACGAGACTTACAGTGTGGACACCGGTTATTATACGGTGCATATAGAGGTAAAGGACGGCAGAGCGCGGTTTGTTGAATCGCCCTGCCCGGATCACATCTGCGAGGGCTTTGGCTGGCTGTCGGCGGAGGATCAGACCGCCACCTGCCTGCCCGCCCGTGCTGTGCTGACCATCGTTCCGGTGGGCTGAAAAAAGGAGTATTCTCATGTTGGACGAAAACGAGCATTCCCGCAAGGAGGACGGTCGTTCCCTGCACCGTCTTTTGCACAAGGCAGAGCAGCAGGACGCCACTGTGGTGGTGGACAGCGCCGCGTTTTTCTCGGAGCTGCCGCCGGAGCAATCCGCCCCGCCGCCCCGCCGCCCGCAGCAAAATACCCCCCGCAGCACTGCTGGCGGGGAGAATGGGGCGTACCTGCCCCCGAAACGAGGGAAGATCTTGCTGACCGTACAGGCAATTTTAAGCGTTCTAGTGCTGGTGCAGCTCTGGCGCACCCAGATGCTGCCGGTGCTGTATCTGGTGGTGCTGGCGGCGCTGCTGGCGCTGCTGTGGCTGCTGGTCAAACGCTGTCAGGAGTACAAAACTGCAGGCACCGTGTCCCGGGTGTTCTCGGTGGTGCTGTGTGCCGCCATGGCAATGGGCTGCGTGTGGGCGCAGCAGGGCCTTGCAGCGCTGGGCAATATGACCAATGGTTTTTTGAGCAACGCCGAGGCGAATAAGATCACAAAAGAGCCTTTTGTGGTGTACCTGAGCGGCGTGGATACCCGCGGTGATTTGACTGATAAAGCACGAAGCGATGTGAATATCATTGCCGCCGTGAACCCTGTTACCAAGCAGGTGGTGCTGATCAACACCCCGCGCGATTACTATGTGGACCTTGCCGGAACGAACAGCAAGGATAAGCTGACCCACGCCGGGCTTTACGGCGTGCAGACCAGCATGGACACCCTCGGCAACCTGTACGGGGTGGACGTGCAACACTACATCCGCATCAATTTTGCAGGGTTCATCAACGTTATTGATGCACTGGGCGGCGTGGACGTGTACTCCGATCAGGCGTTCACCTCGGTGGGCAGCCCCGGCTACTATGACCCCACCACCTTTGCCGAGGGCTGGAACCATCTGGACGGCAAGAGCGCTCTGGCCTTTGCCCGTGAGCGCCATGCCTTTGCCTCCGGCGATATCCAGCGCGGCATCAACCAGATGAAGGTGATCGATGCCATGCTGAACAAGATCAAGTCCCCGGCGCTGCTGATGGGATTTACCAAGATTCTGGATGCTGTTTCCGACAGCTTTGTCACCAGCCTTTCCCAGAACCAGATCAGCGCACTGGTGCGCATGCAGCTGAGCGATTTTGCCGAGTGGAATATTGAACGCTACACCGTTACAGGCACCTCCGGCAGCAGTACCAAGTGCTACTCTGCCAAGGGGCAGAAGCTCTACGTCATGAAGCCGGATGAAAACTCTGTGGCAAAGGCCAAAGAGATGATCGCGGCTGTGCTGGGCGGCGAAGGCACGGTAAGCTCCACCACCCAGACCCCGGAAAAGACGGATGTGTACACCCCCACCACTGACCCCGATGCCGCTGTCTCGGTGCCCGAAACGCCTGCCGACAGCGTGATCGTGGAAGAACCTGCGGAAAGCGTGCCGGAGCAGCCCGCCGAACAACCGGCAGAGCAGCCCACCGAGCAGCCCACCGAGCAGCCCGCCGAGCAGCCCGCCGCCACCGAGACGCCCCAGCCGGAGACCACCCCCGCCGAGGGCGGCAGCACCGAGACGCCCGCCGTCAGTCTGCCTACGCAGGAGCAGGTAGAGCAGGCCGCAGGCTCGCTGTACAGCGCTGCCTCCACCGTGCTGGACGCCATCCTTGGCGCAGGTGGGAACTGAGCAGTCCCTTTTGCGTGAAAAGGCATCCCGGGAAAATCCGCAGATTTTCCCGGGATGCAATTTAAAACAATTATTCCGCTAAAGATGCCCAAAGCGCACGCGGCGGGCGTTTTCAATGATCTTGTAAGTAACAAAAAGGCCACTGCACAAATCCTGTGCGGTGGCCTTTTTGCGTTACAACAACAAAAAACGCTGCCTGCACGCAGCAGACAGCGCAAAAACACAAAAGGGAAAACGAGATAGACCGTAAGCCGGGTTCTGTATTAAACGACGATCTGTCTAGGCCTGCCATTGCTGACAGGCTCGTGCCGCCTTCGGGACACGCGAGCAGCGCTGTACGTCCCATATAGGCGTTGCTTCCGGTAGGGTTTACAAAGCCGCATAGTCACCCATGCGCTGGTGAGCTCTTACCTCGCCCTTTCATCCTTACCGCATTGCTGCGGCGGTTTCCTTTCTGTTGCACTTTCCCTGAGGTCACCCTCGGCTGCCGTTAGCAGTTACCGTGCTCTGTGAGGCCCGGACTTTCCTCAGAGCGGTCAAAGCCGCCCCGCCGCCGTATGTTCCACTCGTTTTCCGTTCCTCATGATACCATAAAAAAGTAAGATTTGCAAGTGAAACGGATTTTTGTTATAATATCATTTGTGTTTTTTGTGAATTTTGCAGGGGAGGGGCAGGCCATGCAGCTGTATTTTGCCGTGCCGGATACGGCTACTACCCACGAGGGGGTGCTGGTGCGCAGCTTTCTGCGCCAGTGTGCCGTCTCTACTGACCTTGCCCGGGCAGTCAAGTTCCGGGGCGGCGGCTTTTTTGCGGACGGCGAGCCCGTGCTGGCAAACCGGCGTATCTTCCCCGGGCAGGTGTTCTCCTTTGCACTGCCGCCGGAAGGGGATGGCGTGACCCCGCAGCCGGAAATTCCGGTCAAGGTGGTCTACGAGGACGCCTTTGCGGTGGTGCTGGAAAAGCCGCCGCAGCTGGCGGTGCACCCCACCCTGAACTACCCCGGTGGTACGCTGGCAAACGGCTACGCCGCGTGGGCGGCAGAACACGGCCACAGCCCGGTGTTCCGTCCGGTGAACCGCATTGATAAGGACACCAGCGGCCTTGTGCTGGCGGCGAAAAACGCCTATGCTGCGCCGCTTTTGGCGGGCGGGGTGGCAAAGCTGTACTATGCCATTGCGCAGGGTGCGCTGCCGCTGGGGGAAGGGGTCGTTGATGCACCCATCGGCCGCCGGGGCGACAGCATCATCGGGCGCTGCGTTACCCCCGAGGGCAAGCCCAGCCGCACGGAGTATACTATTATAAAGGAAGAAAACGGCCTTAGCCTTGCGGCCTGCGTGCCGGTGACCGGCCGCACCCACCAGATCCGGGTGCATTTTGCGTCTATTGGTCATCCGCTTGCCGGAGACGACCTCTACGGCGGCAGCCGGGAGCGCATTGGCCGGCAGGCGCTGCACTGCGCCAAACAAAGCTTTACGGTGCCTGTATACACCCCGCTACCGGACGGTATCCGGGTGGAAATGCCCTTGCAGCTGCGCACCGTCACGGTGGAAAGCCCGCTGCCGCCGGACATGGAAGGGCTTTTTTCGTGAAAACTGCGTGAAAAAAGTAGCCAAATTTTATGTAAGCGCTTGTTTCAAACCGTGCAAAGTGTATAATAAAAAAGAGAGCGTATTGTGTACAGGCCCTGTTGGCCTTTTGAACAGGGGAACGTACACCATCTAGCTGCTGTGTTCCGGGCCGAAAAAATGCCCTGCAGCGGCGCAGGAAGGAGAAAAATCCCGTTGACTGAAGATAAAACAAAGGAGCAGCAGCCCGCTGCGCAGCCGGTACGGCAGCCCCGCCGCCAGAAGCTGCGCTCGCTGTGGGCGCAGTTCCAGTGCCGGGGTGTGCTGCGGCGGCACAGGCTGCGGCGCAAGCGCCAGCACCGCCGGGAAACGTTGTGGCGTAAGCTGCTGCATAACCCCGTAGCGCCCATAGTGGGCGAGACGCTGTACGCCGTAGGCTTTTCTGCCGAGTATGCCGTTGTTCGCACAGGACGCCGCTTGCAGCACGGCTTCCAGCGTCTACTGCAAACGGTCGGAGAACTGCTGAAAAATATTGCATCTATGGCCTTTCCCGGGGCGGCGCAGCTGCTGCGGGATCTGTTCGGCCCGGTAGTGCTTGCCCTGCGGGGCACCGGGGCGCTGCTGCGCCACGCACATCGGGTGCGCAAGGAAAATGGCTTTGGCGCTGCGCTGCGCGCAAGTGGGCACTTCCTTGCCCATGGCATTGCTGATAACATCCGTCTTGTGCCCCGCATGGCTATGTATGTGCTGCCGGTGGCAGCGTTGGCTGTTATGGTGACTGTGTTCCAGACTACCATCCGCCAGCCCTACGCCTTGCAGGTACAGGTGGATGACAAGACCGTGGGCTATGTGGCCAACGAAGAGGTGTTTAATTCTGCACTGGAAGCTGTGCAGCAGCGTATCAATTATTCCGGTGCAGAACAGGCGCGCTTTACCGTGGAGCCTACTTATTCCGTGACCATCGCCCATGACGTGATGGACGAAAATGACGTGGCTGACGCTATCCTCAAAACCTCCAGCGACCAGATCAGCGAGGGCACGGCTTTGTATCTGGACGGTGAGCTGACTGCCGTGTGTGCGGACGGCAGCAGCCTGCAACGATACATCAGCAGCCTGCTGGAACCCTACGAGAACCCCGACGACCCCAACACCACCGTGGGCTTCAACAAGGATGTCACGCTGGAAAACGGCATCTACTTCAACGAGAGCTTCCAGGAGGAAGCCGAGGTGGAGCAGCTGCTCTCCGGTGTGCAGCAGGCACAAAAATCCTATACGGTGCAGAACGGCGACACCATCTGGTCTATCGCTCAGAAAAACGGCCTGACCGTGAAGGAACTGTGCGAAATGAACACCGGCTTTACCGCCAACGGCGAAAACGGCCTGACACAGGATTCCAAGATCCTGCCCGGCGATGCACTGACCGTGGTGCGGGAGGAGGAAACGCTGGAGGTGCGCATCACCAAGGTGGAAAGCTGGGAGGAAGAGATCGCCTACACCACCGAGACCACCAAATCCAAGGAGCTGAACTCCGGTACCAAGCGCGTTACCCAGAAGGGTGAGAACGGCATCCGCACCGTGACGGCACAGCGGGTGTACGATGCAAACGGCAATCAGCTTTCCCAGCAGATTTTGAGCACTGTGGTGACCAAGGAGCCTGTGACCGAAAAAGTTACGGTGGGCACCAAAAAGGTGTCCTCCGGTGCATCCTATATCACCGGCAGCGGACGGTTTATCTGGCCGGTGCCCGGCTATCGGAACTGCTCCCGCTGGTACGGCGGCAGCCACAAGGGCGTGGATATCTGCGCCGCAGCCGGTACGCCTATCTATGCTTCGGCAGGCGGTACGGTGACCAAGGCCGGCTACAACCGCGCCGGTGCAGGCAACGGCTACGGCAACTCCATCATCATCAGCCACGGCAACGGCTACACCACCTTGTACGCCCACTGCCTGTCGCTGGTGGTGCACGCCGGTCAGTCGGTCAAGCAGGGTCAGCTCATCGGCTATGTGGGCAGCACCGGACGTTCCAGCGGCAACCACTGTCACTTCGAGATCCGGCGCAACGGCTCTTACATCGCACCGCAGAACGTGTTCAACCGCAGCAAATATCGGTAAATAGCAGCAAGGGCTTTTCCACAGGGGAAAGCCCCTCTGCTGTATCATGAATAAAAAGGAGAGATCATCTATGTCTACCCCTCACATCAGCGCAGAAATGGGCGATTTCGCCAAGACAGTCCTTATGCCGGGTGACCCCCTGCGTGCCAAGTTTATTGCCGACACCTTTTTGCAGGATGTCCGGCAAGTGACCGGTGTGCGCGGGATGCTGGGCTTTACCGGCACCTATGAGGGCCGTCCCATCAGCGTGATGG